>Ga0099850_1001570_pt1 | contig 10685 bp, 19 predicted proteins | sample CB_VirMetaG_5_FD_79182 | JGI IMG/M metagenome (GOLD analysis project Ga0099850, IMG submission 79182) | Freshwater to marine saline gradient viral communities from Chesapeake Bay - CB_1508_1D Viral MetaG | ecosystem: Environmental > Aquatic > Marine > Coastal | place: USA: Chesapeake Bay...
CTTTATAAAGATGTAGCTAATCTTTTACCCCAAGTTCCTAATGTATTAGAAATAGGATGTGGGTGGGGCAGAAGTACTTGGGCCTGGCTAAATGTTTTGCCATCCGACACTAAGTTCTTCATTCTTGACAATTTTGGGTTGACCAACGAGTACTTATTTTTTGCATCGACATTAATTGATAACAAAGAAGAATTTTATCAATATGCTCGATATGTAGAAAAAGAAAATATCCAACATCGTGACATATTTGATAAAATTATTCAACAACACCCAAAGTTTTATTTGATTGAAAAAATCTGGCAAGAAAATACCATAGACTGGTTTGGCGGCAAAGATGTTATAACAGATTGGGATTTAGTTTATTACGATGGAGACCATGATTATCAGGCAGTCAAGGATATGCTTAGATTATTTGAACATGTTCCAGTAGTGTGTGGAGATGATTATGCTCCTGATTTTCAAGGCACTATAGACGCTATAACGGAATATGCTAATGAAAAAACTTGTTCTGTGGAAATATTGCCAGGACGTTTTTGGATGATAAAAAATGAAGTATGATAAGTTTGGTGTAGCAGTTGCAGAAGTAGACGAACTATGTGACTTGCTATACAAAAATCCACAAGCAAGTATAGAACAAATATTTGTAAATGATCCTGCGCAGTTTAACAGTGCAGTTGATAACTTGTTTGCTGGATTTAATAAACTAAAAGAGTACACCAGTACAGATTTAGATGTAGAAGAGTTTGATCGAAAGATGCAAGACAGTTGGGATATGCCTGCAGAGTATCTGAACTTGGATATTGCCAAATGGTTAATTGAACAATGTAATACAGATCAAGAAGTAGAACGTGTAGGAAAGGAATTGTTGATGTATCAGGAACGTGGTATGTTTGATTTGTTAAAACAAATAAAGTATATCATAGACACCTGGAGGAAAAACGATGTTGTTTGGGGAGTGGGAAGAGGTTCAAGTGTAGCCAGTTATGTGCTGTATTTACTAGGAGCACACAAGATAAACAGTATACAGTATAATCTAGACATCCACGAATTCCTGCGGTAAATATCAGGCACAAGGAGAAAAAATGCCAAGAACATATAGAACAGCAAACGGAAAACAAGTTAACATGGATTCACTATTGGCTGCTAATGAAAAAGAAATAGCGATAGGAAACATGGGAGTGAATGCCAGAGGTGACCTATTAGGTCCAGGTGGAACAATAGAAAAGACCAAGGACAAAGTTATGCAGGACTATTATAAATTAAATACTCCAGTGGCAGTAGATAATCCACCACAACCAAGGCAACATGCAGAAAACAAAAAACAATTAGAAGATGATTGGGAGGACCCTACACCAGAGGTAACACCAGAAGAACCCAAAACCAGACCAATGGTAAGAGGTAGCCTTGCATCAACAGTTGCACAAACCAAAGCAGATCAAGATCTTGTACCAAAAGAACCAAAGCCACCAAAGAAAAAAATTGAACGATTTTAAATGAACCTACTGCAAACATTCTGTGCAGTATTCACAGCCTTTATAGGTATCAAAAAAGGCACAGCATCACAACAGGATTTTTCCAAATTAAAGATCCAACATGTGATAATTGTTGGGATAGTGTGTGCAGTATTGTTTACAGGCAGTCTCGTAACATTAGTGAAATTTATTACAACATAACTCAATAAGGAAATATAAATGGCAGTAGAGAATCCATTCGATCAAAATATCGGATATCAATTCAGTCTAGACCTAGACGACTATACAATTAAACCACTAGGCAAAAACGTTATTGTGCGTGACATGAACTTTGAAGCACGTACACTAGATAGCGGTATTGTGCTGTTGGGCGACGATGGTAAAACAGATGGTATACGTCCACGCTGGGCACAAGTGTATACTGTAGGACCTGATCAAACAGATGTCGCTGTTGGACAATGGGTCTTACTAGAACATGGACGTTGGAGTCGTGGTATCAAGATCACAAAAGATGGTGAAGAATTTACTATACGTAGAGCTGATCCAGATTCAATCATGATGGTTAGCGACGAAAAGCCTCAGTCAGAAACAATTGCAAACTCAGTACACGCAGAACGCAAAACTAGAGATTACGCATAGCATGAGTGGAGCGATGATTATAGATTGGAGTATAGAAAAGATCACACACGAACTTAGGAAGTGTAATCGTGCAATGCACGACAAGTATGCCACAGGATTTGAAACTTGGGGTTGCAAACAAGACCTATATCGTGTAAAATTTATGTTAGATGAAATGCTAGATGAAGCATCCACTTACACTGGAGAACAGGAGTGGCTTGACGAAATGGAAAAGGAAAAAGTATGGCGAATGCTAAACAAAAAGTAAAACATCCAGACCCACAAAAACACAAAAATATCAGTTTTGCCAAAAGTGCAATCAGAATTGTTGCTGGTCTATTCTTAATGAGTGGACAAGTTTGGTGGGCAGGTGCAGGATTTGTGGTAGCAGAATTGTTGGGAGTTTATGAGGAAATGGTCTAATGCAGTTGGACTTTGGTCTTAAAAAATGTTATCGCCTTAGTCTCGAGGACTATGGGTATCCAGGAGACATCTGTTATTGGCTACGCATGGACCATCTCAAAGATGGCAGTCCTGAATGGCAAGTGCTGTTTGAATACTACATGCGACAGCAACACTGGGACAAGTGGATCAAGCCTGGTATGACCTGCATTGACATTGGCGGACACAGTGGCGACACTGCTATACCAATGGCAGTTCTCAGTCGCGGAACAGTGTTAAGCAGTGAGCCTAATCCTAGCATATATCCATACCTGGAGATGAACTGTAGGATCAACCAACACCTAGCAAGATTTGTTGCTGTTATGGATGCAGTATCCAGCAAGAATGCAGACAGTGTCACATTTGGTGATCACAACAACATGATGTGCAACGGTGGTATTGTTAAGCAGATTGATCCAGGTACACAGGAAAATGTCGACAAGCAAACAGGCGCAACTATTGACGTTAACACCATGACGTTGGAAACAATGATAACTCAGTATCTAACCAAAGAGCAACAGGATGCAATTGGGTTTATTAAAACAGATACAGAAGGACATGACATCGAAATCATTGCAAGTAGCAGAGATATTCTGTTAAAATATAAACCTGTACTGTTCACCGAATGGTTCTCTTCATACAGTCCTTGGGCAAGTAAACAATTGTTTGCAACCATTGAGGATTGTGGATACGTAGCATTCAACCCCGAAACCATGGCAGAAGTAGATCCTAGCATACGCACTTGCGAAGACTTGCTCTGTTTACATAAAGATAACTTATGAAAGAACTTTGGACTGAAAAATATAGACCCAGCACACTAGATGGTTATGTGTTTACTGATCCCAACACCAGGGAACAGATCGAATACATGGTCAAAGAAAAATCAATCCCACACTTGTTGTTGACTGGTCCTGCTGGTACTGGTAAAACAACACTTGCTAAGATTTTGGTTAACGTGTTGGATATTGATGATTATGATTTCTTACAGGTTAACGCAAGTAGAGACAATGGCGTAGACTTTTTAAAGAACAAGATTGAAGGCTTTGTTAGCACACTGCCGTTTGGCGAATTGAAGATTGTGCTGTTGGATGAGGCAGACTACTTGTCGCACAATGCACAAGCAATACTGCGTGGACTTATGGAAACATATCAAAGTCAAGCAAGATTTATACTTACTGCCAACTTGGCACACAAGATCATTAACCCGATAGTCAGCAGAAGCACAAAGATTGTTATAGACAAAACAGACACAACAGAGTTTACTGCAAGAGCCGCACAGGTACTGTTAAGTGAAGGTGTTGAGTTTGATATTGACACACTGGACAGTTATGTAAAAGCAACGTATCCAGACTTGCGAAACTGTTTGAAGATGTTGCAGATGAACAGTGTAACTGGTAAACTTATTATCAACAACAGCAAGGACAGTGGCACAGGTGATTACAAACTTGAAGTTGTTGAACTATTCAAAGCAGGCAAGATTAGAGAAGGTAGACAGAAACTGTGTGCTAGTGCTAGTGCAGATGAAATGGAAGAACTGTTTACTTGGATGTATCAAAATTTGGAACTGTGGAGCGCTACTCCAGAAGGACAAGACGAAGCCATACTGGCAATACGCAAAGGTGCAGTGAATCACAGTTTGGTTGCAGACTTTGAAATCAATCTAAGTGCAACACTAACAGAATTAGGTCAAATATCATGAAGGGCATATTTTTAATAGCAAAGTATACACAACGTCCAAAGAATCCTCGCATGACACACCTTAAAGGGTACATGCAGGATCCAAACAACTGGCAATGGGACGAGCAGGTGCAAGTTGCTAACAAGGTTAGAACCAAAGATCTAATAGAGTCACAGGTTGTGCTTAACCTAGTAGATGGCGAAGTTGTACGCAACAGTCTCAGCACTACCAAAGACTTTCCGTCTTTGTTCCAGCACTACTACAAAGACTATACACAGTATATACATGATGCTGTCAAAGCAATCAATCCTAACTTAGAACTGGTAGTTCCAAAGGCCGAAGATGAAAAAGTTGCGTCTGAGTGATGCTGGTGACAGAGGATGGTTTATTGGAGACTTTGACAAAGCATTAGTTCGTACCAAGGACTTTGAAGCATGCTGGCAGGAGAATCCTGCAGGCAAAGTGGATACTCCGCACAAGCACAAAATAATAACTGAACTGCAATTGGTCACTGAAGGACTAATGATAATTAACGATGTAGCATTTGGTCCTGGTGATGTTTATCTAAGCGAACCTGGTGAGGAGTACAGAGCGCACTACGTCAAAGACACCAAAGTTGTTGCAATTAAGTTTCCTAGTATACCTGACGATAAATATCTTATATGAATCCTGCAATGTTAAAAATTATGCGAGCAAAGAAAAAGCGTCCTGTGGACCCTAATGCTCCGCCTCGTCCTAATCTACTAAGCCAGGATAAGAAACTTAGAGAGCAGGAACAAACAATGCAAGACTTGCATCAAGAAGTTTCATTCTTAAAAGATAAACTTAGTAGTTTAGAAGTTAAACTACGAACTCAAGATAATTTACTTTCACAAATGCTTTCAAGATTAATCAGGAATAAATGAATTCACTTTACATAGACATGGACGGTGTAGTTGCAGACTTTGACCGTTATGCACATCAAAAATTAGGCGTTGGTCCTAGCGAAGGAAAATATCCACAAAACGTGTGGGAAATACTGATAGAGAACCCAAGACTATATAGGGATTTAGAACCTACTTCATATGCGTCAGATTTGTACGATTTATGTTGTAAAACAGCAAAAAAACTAGACTATAGGGTCGCTTTTTTAACTGCTATACCTAAGAAGAATGATGTGCAACATGCTATGTATGATAAGGTAAACTGGGCTCGAAAACATTTTCCAGACACTCCTGTGTTCTTTGGGCCTTACAGTAGAGACAAGAAGAATCACTGCAAAGCACTTGACATACTGATTGATGATAGATCAGACAACACCAAAGAGTGGAAAGAGGCTGGCGGTGTAGGCATACTGCACAGAGACTATGCTGTTACAGTTGAAAAACTAAAAGGTTTTGTGGATTTTCACGAACACATACCACAGTTTTCGTTACAACCATAGATTTTACCCGACTTAACAGAGTCAAGTTTCCAAGTTTCTTCTACACGATCGAACCAACCTATTGCTTGCTCGATCGTCATATCGTTAGCATTGTTATCCGGTAAAAGTTGTCTTATTTGGAAGTTGCTCGGGTTACCGTCATTGGTTCTTGGGTAAAACCCTAACCAACAGCAAGGATACACCTCACCGTTAGCCGCAATATAAATTTCTCCGGTATTTTTTGTATAACAGCTGATTTCACGGTTAGGATGATCAGCCTCAAGTGTTATCTCGGGAAAGTTTGTGTAATACGTGTGCTTTGAAAATGCTTCGTCAAAGTCTGTAGGACCATCGTAATCTCCCAATACATGTGTCAGTTTTCTTTCTCTGTTAAACACTGGACCGATGTCGCGACCCATATCCTGTATCCAAAATCTTTCGAATCCTAATTTTTTACTTAACGCTTCTGCTATTTCTTGCTGATGCTTGTTATGCTTGAATGGTATCCAAGTCCATATAGCATGCCCGCCAGCGGCTATAAACTTCTTAGCATTTTCTATAATTAAATTATAATCCGTATACTGTCTGTATAAGTGATGTGTGTCTTCAAGTCCGTCAATTCTAAAATCAACAGTAACGCCTAACTCGCCCAAGCGTGTCCACCAATTGGGTCTACCACTAGCATTGGTGCTGATTTCTATTCTTATGTTGGGATTAGTTTCTTTGAAATATTCAACAATAGCAAGTCCGTCACGTGCAGTTATAAAGTCGCCGTAGTTGCCGTTTATTAATATATTATCTAGTTGTTGTAGGAAACTGGGGGTGAAGATGGTTTTGGCCTGTTCTAAGCTCATGTCTGTAACAGGATAGTTGTCGATAATGTCAACCCCGTGAAAATTACGTGGGCATTCTGGACAAGCGGCGTTGCACCTGGTTGACATTTCCAGGTGCACACTCCGTATATGTTTATATTCAATCATTCATAATATTTACTATAATTATTCCTCCCCGTATAATTTAAGAACTTCAGCCACAGCAGGATGTCTACGTACATCCGTTACTGCAAACTCTACACCAGCAATATATCGGCTCTTAAAGTTTGTCATCAAACTTTGGAAATCCAATAATCCGTTGTCCTTGGCCCTACGGTCGGCCTGCTGTGTGTCACCTGTTACAACCATCTTGGAGTTTTCACCTAAACGAGTCAACAGCATCTTCATCTGACTTGGTGTCGCGTTTTGCATTTCATCTGCAATTATCCACGAGTTTTTAAATGTCCGTCCTCGCATGTATGCTAGTGGAGCTATCTCGATATACTTTTCTTCTAGCAGACGGGTTATCTCTTGTGGTCTGTAATACTCTTCTACTATATCAAAAATTGGCCTTGTCCATGGCTCCATTTTTTGATCTAGTGTACCCGGTAAGAATCCATGTTGCTCATCGTCGACCCCGACTGCTGGTCTTGTGATAAGAATTTTGGAACACTCACCTGCCCTAAATGCTTTTAGTGCGGCCAATACTGCTAACATGGTTTTGCCTGTACCAGCAGGGCCTGATGCAAATACTATTAGACGTTGTTCGTTTTCTAATAGATCTATATAAGTTTCTTGGTTAAGTGATTTGGGGACTAACTGTATGGGTTTTTTTCTTTTTTGGTAGGATTTATAATCGTTGTTGTTTGGAACTACTTCTAATTGTACTGCGTTACTTTTGCGACGTTTGCTCAATCTAACCTCCTTGTTGCTTGAATGATGGGTTACGGTGTCCGGCCCATAAAAATATTTAAGGTTAAATTTATTTCATTTAATACTACTACATAATAATTTAATTCCTGTATAAGTAACGATCACTCACTTACCCAAACTGCATAGATCCTGTTCTTATAGCCGCTATCCCTTTTACATACTTCAACACGATAACCCCATTGCGGAGCCATTAAGTAGTGATCAAGTTCACGCCAAGGATAAAACTGTATTTGATACTGCATCTGATTGTTGTGATCATAATTACCGGGATTGCAACGCCAGTAAATTCTGGACTTGGGCTTCATTAGTCGCATGATTCTGCCAATTTGATATTCTATTAGAGTTTTGTCACCAAAGTTTAAACTGCCCAAACAGAATGCAACGTCAAAGCGTTGGTCTGTATCAAAAAATTCTATCTGTTCTTTATGGTCAGCCGCATCGTTGGCAGGGTCAATGCCCACTATGTTTTTGATTAGGTCTTTGTATGGATGGTATCCGCACCCCACATCAAGTACCCATTCGTCGTCTTGGATCTCGTTCGCCAAGTTAAAGCCTGTTTCACCAAAGCCTGATGTACTAGGCTTCCATACACTTGCAAAATATTCGTTTAATAATTTTTGATTCATTGACATTCCTGGATAATTATAGTATACTTATTTTATGAACATACCCGAGCATATATTCTTTACCGGTGTACCTGGGTCACGCTGGAGTGGCATAGCACAGGTTATTGAAACCATACCTGGATTTAATACCAGTGACCGCACACCAGAACGATCATACGACCACCATGCTTACAGTGGGCACAAAGGTGCATACTTTGGCAGGGGCATGGAGTTTGAACCTGCACACATTTATGGGTACAAGCACTTTGACCAAGCATGGACAGAACCAGGCGGACACAAACTAATTAAAAGTCATGACTGGGCATACAGTCCGCAACAGGTAAAAGTGTATCATCCAGACAGTTGGTTTATAATGGTATATCGTCCAGACATGGCTAGCTATGCTTGGTGGCACGAAGCTGGCGGTTTTAAGATACAGTACCCTGACTACAGTTGGTATAAAAACAGTGCAAAAATGTTGCAGGAAATACAAACACAAAACACACGCATACTGGAATATGCATGCGAAGTAGATGCAAAATGGGAATACTTTACCCCAGGCTGGGTCGAACGTGAGTTCGGGTATGATGTTGATGTTCCTACTACACACACAGACATATTGGTAACCATAGTAAAATGATCTTCAAGACAGACAAAGAATTAATTATTAATCCTACCCAAGGGCTGTACAAGTGGGCGAAAATTTTCAATCGACTACAGCGTAGATTTTTTGAAGGACAGTACGATCAGTTACGTAGAGAAAGACAGATACAAGACTTTTTATTTTTAAACGGGTACACACGGCCACACTATATTAAAGATACGGATGTGTTTGTGAATGACCCTAAGTATGACATTGATGAAGCAGATATCATTGTGGTAACAGATCAAAAGTTTAGTAGATCTCCATGTCCTGCTATTATCGACAATGTTAAACTGTTACTAGATCGTTGCCCGTTATATTTGTGTCTTAACAGATGTTACATTAATATTGACGACAGTTATCACGATAGTACGCTACACAGTAATTTTCCGCGGGCTATTACTCAATGGTTGACTAAGTCACTGGATGCAGACATAACAGATTTAAGTTTAAACTATGTTGACTACGGAAATGCCTTTACTTGGGCTGTTCCTGACAGACATTATTTTATAAGAAAGCGCAATGCCTAAATTACTAGAGTTTTTTGAAGAACAACCCATAAAGTCAGATTGGCGTACACAGTATATTAGATACAGACTGGGACGTCTGAAACATCAGTATTGGCTATGGAACAGAAAGAATCCAGACAAGGCATTGATTGATGAATACGATTATGCTATACTAGAAAACTGTCAACCAGGTACCACGGTATTTTTTGCTAGTTCTGGGTATTACTTGAAGGACATATATCCAGAAATCGAAGTTGTAGAAATGCACCCGGTAGTAAAAACCTTTTATCCTTCTGTGCATATTTGTAGTGATAGGAACGATTTAGGAAATTTACCTATACGTGCAGATAACTTTGCTGTAGTAAACAATCGAGGCGACATATGGACAGAAGCATATAACATAGCAAAGTATTGTAAGCAATACACAAAGATAATGAATCCAGGCTGTAGATTTTTTTACAGTTTTAGGGATACACAGGTGTCGGATATCAACAGATTAACAATTAACTTAGAAGATTACTTTCTTGACTGGGCACACAACGTGGCAAACGACAACGATATGCAATTAGTTTGGCATAATATTGATTTTAGGAAGAAGCAAGCTCAACCCGATGGCAGTTACGATGCTTTAGAAAACCCAGACACTACGAATGGTAATTTAAAATTTTGGTTTACTTATAAAGGAACGCCGTGGAAAATAGTTTAAATATAGTTGTATATACCGGAGGGACCTGCGGGGATCTGCTTGGCGCTCTAATAGATCCTAGCTCAGCAAAAGTATCCGGGACCACAATGTCTTTGGATCCATTGCAACAGAAACTGAAAAAACCTCATAATTTTAATACAGACGAAGAAAAAGATACCTATATCCAAAGTGTAAATTTTAATTCAATTGTTAGTCATGACACTGAATATCATAAAAGAAGGAATCATAAGTTCATTTCTATTGCGGTGGATGACAATGATTTAGCAGTCTGGACCGCTACAAGATTTAAAAATTTACATAGGCCTCATGTGTGGGAGGAAATGAAAAAAGTCGGAGGCGCTAACACTGTAGAAGAATATGCCCAGTTATTAATTGACTATGGCGATATGATTAAAGAGTTTGCTGAACATACAATCAATCTTAGCGACATTGTGTCAGGGCAGGCAATTAAAAAAATAAATGAATTCTTAACCGTACCATTACAATCAAAAAATTTATATAAAGAATGGCTAAAAGCAAACAAGTTTTAAAGGATCATGTCTGGTACATAAAATGGTGCAGTGCGATAATTATTATTATAGCAATGGTGTTTCATGTAAATGGATGGACACCATACAACAGTTATCTACAACTGTTAGGTGCTAGTGGGTGGACTTATGTTGGATATCGTTGGCGTGAATGGTCAATGATTATGAATTTTGTCCCTCAGTTCGTAATCATTATTCCGTTCCTAATATACACTTTGTACATTGTATGATAAACAATTTTGTATTTTATAGTGTAGGCAGTTACGGCGTTTTTATTGACTGGTGTATTAACAATCTTACAAAACAATGTACCGTAGCTGACTTACCTTTTAAACCTAC
>Ga0099850_1001571_pt1 | contig 10683 bp, 6 predicted proteins | sample CB_VirMetaG_5_FD_79182 | JGI IMG/M metagenome (GOLD analysis project Ga0099850, IMG submission 79182) | Freshwater to marine saline gradient viral communities from Chesapeake Bay - CB_1508_1D Viral MetaG | ecosystem: Environmental > Aquatic > Marine > Coastal | place: USA: Chesapeake Bay...
CGTGTTGAAGTACAGCGCACCAGTAATCAGAGCATTACCGTCGTTATCCGTTGCAGGGTCGGCAGCTTTTGCGCCTAAGTAACGGTCGTCAAAGTTATCCAAAGTCGCCGCAGCGCTTGCAGCACTTGCCGCCGCATTGGTTTCGCTGGTAGCTGCCGCCGTTGCGCTCGCTGCTGCCGCAGTCGCGGAAGCCGCAGCGTTGGTTTCAGAGGTAGCCGCAGCATTCTTGCTAGACAACGCAGAGGTTGCAGAAGTACCTGCACTCGTTGCACTGTTAGCAGCGTTAGTCGCACTGGTTTGTGCGTTAGTTGCTGAGTTACCTGCTGACGTAGCTGAGGTTGCCGCACTGGACGCACTACTTGCAGCAGAAGTTGCTGAGGTAGCCGCAGCATTCTTGCTAGTCAGTGCGTTTGCTTCAGAAGCCGCTGCATTGGTCGCACTGTTTGCTGCCGCACTTGCTTGTGCAGTTGCGTTAGTAGACGACGTAGATGCAGAGGTTGCACTCGTGGAGGCGTTAGAAGCAGAAGTAGCCGCTGCGGACTGTGAAGCCGAAGCTGCCGCTTGACTTGCAGCAGCAGCCGTTTCAGAGGCAGCCGCAGCAGTTGCGGAGTTAGCTGCGTTTGTAGCTGAAGTATTAGCCGCAGAAGCGCTAGAAGCTGCATTGGTAGCTGAGGTAGCTGCCGCAGTTTGCGAAGCAAGAGCCGCAGCAGCACTAGCAGTGGCAGAAGTTGCCTGCCCAGTAGCAATCGTTAGCTGCGAAGTCATGCCTGATTCAGCCCATGACTTGTTTACAGCATCGTTTGCATTAACGGGGTCGGCTACGTTTTTAATTACACGATTGGTGCCACCAGCAGAAGCGTCGTACTTACCATCGACATCAAGACCAATAGAGTCATTAGCCTTGTCGATTGCTTCCTGAGCCGCGTTGAACACCTGAATGTTCGAGTTATCCATATCCTCTTCGGTAAGAACCGAGCCAGAGGCGAAGTCAACTACGCGGTTTGTTAGGTCAGTAGTACGCTCTACACGAACTAAAGAGCCTGTGGTTGGTGTTGGAGATACATTAACGGTGCTAGGAGTAGTGAACGTAAAAGTTGCAGCTACACCGTCCACATATACGTCAATTTCACTCTGTTCAATGTACCCAAACGGTATGTTGAAGGTACTTCCGCCAGAGGCGGTGTACTCAATATAACTGTATGACATTATTGATTACCCATTAGTGGAGCAAGAAGGTTAGGAGCGGCACGCTCGCCTTTCTGCGATTCCGACAACGTTTGTTGTAGCTTGGCCTTATCGAGTTCCTGAATAACAGGATGGTTAGGGCCAAGGTGTTGCGGCTTGCGCAATTCAGCAAGAGCCAACGTGCGATACATATTGATTGCATCTTTAATGCGACGCTCGCGTGTACCTACCTGACGTTCTTTAGTCTGGTATTGGCGTGAGCCGTCCGTAAGAGTCTCCCGGTATGTCGAATCATTTGAGATGATGAAGTCTAGGTACTCGTACAGAGTTGCCCCGTTCTTATCCTGACTGCCCGGAACATTCGGGATACGCATCGTACCCACTAGGTCTTGGTAGTAGTCGTAGACAGTCCGATTGCCGTTTGGCTTCACCGTGAATTTCTTAAGATTCACTGAGCCGTACTGGATGTGTGGCACCTTCGTAACGGTCATGCCTAAGCGTTCAATTTCTTCACGCACAGCATCTTCTCTGCCCTCGATGGTAGGAATACCAGAGATAGAGAAACCGAGATTCTGGAAACCAGTTAGGGCTTTACCAGAAAGCGGGTCACGACGGACATCAATCGGGTCTTCAGGGTCGTTAAGGAACGGGTAGGCTTTGACAGTAGACTTGCCCATAGAATCGAGAACACGGTCTGTAGCGGTGTCCCCTACTCCAGCAACTTCCCAGAACAGTTGTTCATCACCAGACATACGCGCTAGTTCATTGAATAAACGAGCATAAGGAAGCATGGCTTGGAATTTCTTCGCAGCCACGTCCCCTGTATCTTGGATTCCGGCAGGAATAGAGAGAATATCGCTCAAGCCCTGAGTTGTTGGTGTTTCAGTCAACGCCATTGCAATAGCACCAGTGACGTTAATGAAGTTTTCACTAACATTTTCTGGGCGAGAGTCCTTCATCACTTCCATGATTTTTGCCATGAGGCGATAGGACTTTGCGTAAGGGTCGAATTTACGGAAACCAACTTTAGAGCCGTCTTCCATTTCGATAGAGTCTGGCAGCGCACCACCAGCAAGGCGCTGGTCTTTGCGCTTAGGGTCAGTTCCCATCGAGCCTTCTAATCTATCTTGTCCTGCGTAGTAAAGAACGTTCGCCCATACTGCGATACCGACACCAATGATGGCCTGTGCTTTTGCACGTTCCTCTGGTGAACCACGCATCATTCGCTGAAGTTCTTTGCTGGTGTTCTGCAAGCCCGGTGTACGCTCACCCCAGTGGGATAGGAGGTTCATCGGGGTGCGCACGAACGGCATAACCTGACGCATGACAGGCAGCGGACGCAGGATGTGCTTCTCTGTGAAGCGCCCTACAGCGCCGAACGCATCGTCCTTAAGGTCATTCTGGAACGTCACTAAGCGTGCGTGTTCCATAGCAGCTTTAATCCGCGTATCGCTAGGCTGCATTCCCTGACCGATGTCATCAATATGCTTGTTTAGTAGCTGTTGTGCTTCGTCCTTCGCTTCTTTTACTGCCTTAGCAACGTTTGCTGCGCCTTGGACGCCTTTTAACTTTTCTTGCAAGACAGAAGAGAACAGCTTTCCACGGAACGCCATTTGCTTAATCAGTTCATCGGTAGCTGCCATTCCGCGACCACCAAGCGCTCTGTTGGTATTACCAAGCCAGTTAGCAAGGTACATACCGATGCTTTCATCTTCTTGGCGCAACAACGTGCTTGGTTCCATGAAGTTGAAGTTGCGGTCGCCGATAGCAATCGCTGATTCACCTACGTCGTTGATATGACGACGCGGGTCGATATAACCATCAGAACGTGCCAGCGCCTTTAAGGAATACTTAAGGGAGCCAAATATCTGCATATGCTCAACGGCTAGTTGGCTGATTGCAGCACTAAGCTGAACGCCACCCTTACCTGTCAACGCCAGCTTACCGCCAGCGGCAATATCAATAAGGTTTCGTTCTAACAGGTGAACATAAGAGCCACCTGTGTTAATCACCATTGTGTTGAATGCGCCGAGGATGTTGTTAATCCAAAACTCATTCAGACCGTCTACAAATGCTTTACGCCACGTTGGGCCACTATCCGAAGCCTTCGCAAGAATCAGTGCCATGTCTTGAGAATCCACGCCGTTCTTTGCGGCGAACTCAAGAGCATCGTGGTATGCAGTTGGGCCTAAGCGGTTACGCATTTTCTGGATAGACAAGGCACGACCAGATTGCCCAGCCATGTTCTGAGCGGTAGCCATTGCTCTAGATGCCGCATCAAAATATGCGTAGGCTTTCGGGTCATCACTCAGCATCGCTTTTTTGAAACGGTCTACAGCCCAGCTTTCCATGTGGATTACGAGCGCATTCCAATTCTCGAAGTTGGCGGCGTCGAGTTTCTTATTTTCGTAGCCTCTGACCACACGGTTGAGAACCTCATCCGGGGTCATGTTCTTTTCGTTGATACCGAGAGTCTTAAGCAAGCCTGTTGCTTGCTCAGTCATCTGCTGCATCGAAACGCTTTTACCGGCGTTATTACGATTTTTGGCATTGAAGAAACGAGCCATGCCCTCGCCAATGTTGTCCAGAAATTCTTTCTGGGCGGCTTGACGAGCCTCGCCTTGAATTGAACTGTCAGCGAGCGTGTCCGCCCAACTCAACATCGCTCTACCAGACTTACCAACCTCGTCAGCAGTTAGGTTTCCAGTTTTAGTCGAAACAGCAGCAGCTTCTTTTGCTGCCAGCTTTTCTAAGCGGCGGGTTGAAGTCTTATTGAGAACGCCTGTGGTAGCCCCGCCAATAGAGCCGAAGGTTCCGCCAAAGGCTGCACCGAGGGCCGTATCCTTAAGGGTTTGTTCAGCAGTAATGCCCTCACCCAAGCCCAATTCGCCCATGTTGTACTGGCGACCCATAGAGGCAGGCGCAGTATAAGCAGCACCAGCTACAGCGCCGGGTACGAAGCCTTTCTTTGCGTATTGAACTAGGATTTTCCGCAGACTGGCCTTAGCAATTTCCTTAGCAGTTAGAGAACCACCAGCACCAATACCGCCTGTAAAGAACGCTGCGAGGTTGGCTGGGTCAGTTACGTTTGCTTCTACATGGTCTAAGAATGCTTCCCACTTGCCATTGTTTTCGTTGTACCACGGCTGGGTGTTTTCCCAAGAGTGGAACATGACAGCGAGTGCTTGGCGTTCTTGTTCGTTGTAGTAGTCAGAACCCAATTCGGTGGTCAAATTTAGAATAGAGCCAATATTCGAATCGTAGTAACGCATCTGCTCCATGTAGTCAGAGATAAGTTCTTTATTGTCTCCTTGGAAGTCATTACCGTTCTTACGTTTGTAGTAGGTGCGGTACGCATCTATAAGACCTGAGTTTGTTTCAAGGTCTTGGCGAGACATCAACTCATTCTGCCGCTTCTCAGGGTCTAAGAAGCCGGCGTTCTTGTAGTTTTCAGCAAGACTATCCAGTTCAACCTTACTTAATGGTTGCTCAGAGCGGTAAGACGCCGCAGCGTTGCCCTCAGAATCATGGAAGGTATAAGTTTGGCCCATCGCAATGTCCTATTTAATCTGGAGTAATAGTTACCGAAGTACCGTTTGATGTTGTAATCGAGCCGGGTTTTTCAGTATTTGTGTTTCCTGTAGAAAGCCCAACATCTTGACCAAAACGGCCAACAGTGTTTTCTGGAAATCCTTGTGTGAACAGAGAATTAACCAAGTTGTTCATAATCGACCGCTGAAGTTCTGGTTGGCGGTTGTAAGCTGAAATAGGCTTACCCCGCATTTCATTCTTCAGGTTGTCATCCATCCAATCAGGCCAGTAGCGTTCCACCGCAGTGTTGTCGCTAACAAGGCGGAGCCATTCAGAATTAAGACGGCTTTGGAAATTCATTTCCTGCTGTTTAATGATTGGCTTAAGGTGTGCTGGGATTCCGTCTTGCGGAGCCATCTGAAGTCTCAGGTAGTCAGCAGCACCTTGGTAGATTGGGTTGTTGTAAAAGTTAGTTCCACCGAATTGCAGACGATTGCGTAGAAGCGTATCTAGCGCACTCACTTCGCTTATGTTGCGAACAGTGAACGCACCGCTCTGCCCACGAATCACATCTTGTACTGTTTCAGCAGCAATAGTTGGGTCAAGACTCGCTACCCAGTTAGCCATATCTTGATAACGCGACAGGCTGATTGGGCCGTCTTGGAGGTTCTTAGCCTGATTCCAGACTGAACGCACGTCATCAATTTGAAGGCTTGGGTACTTATCTTTGTTTTCTTCGTAGTATTGGTCGAAGTCAGCGTTAGGGTTATCTTGGAGATACTCGTAAGCCGCTGTACGAAGAGCGTCAGTGTCTTTACGTTCAGCCGCAGCTTGCGCAGACGCCGCTCTTGCGTTCAAAGATTGAATGCGGGTCGATGCAGCTTCCACCATTTCCAACTGAATGTCTTTCCAGTGGCTAGTGTTCGCGAGAGAGCCTGAACCTGCTTTAATCTTTTCCATACCATCACGAATAGACGCGACTTCTTCGGCAGTCGTGGCTGTATCAATTTTCTTTTTCAGATAGCGTGCAGTCTGCTCATTCAATTCCCGACCGCTTGCCACTGACGAATCGTTTGCCAACAAATCATCATTCATTGCATTGATACGGGTAGCCAGTTCATCACCACTGTCCCAGTTAAAGCCTTCTAATGCAGTGTTGTAATGATTATCGAAGGTGTAATTACGCTTCTGCTGGACAAACTCACGAGACTGTCTTTCATGCTCTTGGTAGGTGTTCCACTCGTGAGCCTTCAGAACACTGTTGATTCCTGAAGTGACTCCGGTTTGGCCCAAGAAATCTTCGCCAAGGTCTTTCAGCTTTAGAGCAACTTCGTCTCTATACCAAACACTGAACTGTGAAGGCTTCATGGCCTGAATTTCGTAACGCTTCTCGAACATTACTTCATTCATAGCCTGAGCAATGTCGCGCCCCTTCTCTGCACCCAAGGCTTCGTTGTAAGCCATTGCTACAGTGGGGTCTGAGCGAACATCAAGAAGGCCTTTTTCACGGGCCTCCGCGTAGCTAATCAAGCCGTTAGTTTTGAAATCAAACTCGGCAGCTTTCTGTGCATCAATCTTTGCTTTTGCCCTGTTCTCTCGTTCAGCATAGTTCGTGAACTCAGGAACAATTTGCTGGAGGAAGTTGCTCAACGAATTGCGTCGAATCTCGTTGTAGTCAGGCGCTATCGGAGCGGCAAAAGTATCAACAGGAGTGATTTGAGGCTGGAAGCTATTGCCATAGTTCAACTGTGCAATCTGCTTGCGCTCGCCCTTACCGGGCAGTGTTAGCGTAGTAGCCATTTATATTGCTCCCTATGCGGGCCAAAGGTTAGACCAATTCTCGCCAAACGAGGCAGTGTCCTTACCGAAACCACCGTTAGCGGAACCGTATGCCATCGTTGCGTTCGCAGCAGTTTTAACCAGCGCAGCAGCGAGACTTGGCTTCGGTTTACGTCCAGCGTCAGCCTGCATAATGCGTTGAGTAAGCTGGGTATCGAGACCTTCACGCTTGTACGCGAAGGCTGTCTGAATTGAGTCAATAGTTCTTGCAACGCCAGTGTCGTATTTAAGGAAACGGTTCTCGCGTTCGATAAGAGAAAGGTCGATAGAGCGGCCCTCTGCACCAGACTCAAGAGCAGCAACTTTAGCTTGCTCGCGATTACGAAGTGCCTCAAGCATCGTTTCCTGACGTTGGTCAGCAACCTGCATCTGTTGCTCTTCTTGCTGTGCATTCGTCATACGAGCGCTGTCATCACGCGCCTTATACGAAGCAGCAATCTGTGCATCCGCCACCTTGTCGCTGTGTTTGGCGATGGCACTTGCAGTCTGGTATTCAGAGATACCCTGACCAATCGCCAGCGCAGCAGCAATAATCGGGTTACACATTGGGTATCCTCACAAATTCGTAAAAAGGAACCTTGGCAAAGCCAAAGTTTTCGACTCGTTGAATAAAAGTAAATCCTAGAAATCGCAGCCATTTGATTGCGACTTCGTTACGTTCATCCACATAGTTCATAAGCAGCGGGTATATCTGATTCTGTCGCTCAACCCACTGCCGTGAGACTCTAAGAAACTTGGTAGTAATTTCAGGTAGACGGTCTGTAGCCATCATCCAAGGACAGCCGACGTTACGGTATGGGTTAGATGTTCCGAAGATTCCGCCTACTTCGCCGTCCGGCATGATGATTGTGTTGCACTCATCGGATACTTCCCAAGACCAAAGAAGAGCCTCTAGGGGAGGCTTCCCCATAGAGGCATACAGTTCTTCTTTATCAGCTTTTCTTAGGTTCTCAGCTAAATACACTACGTCGGACTTCAAAGTAGTCCTGTAGGAAGCTGTCATTGTCTGTTAGACCTAATGTTGTAATAGCCTTCCCATTCAGCAGACTGAAACGCTGCCGGGAGATGTGATTCACTAGAGAGTTCTACTTCTAGGTTCTGGCTGTTCGCCATAACACCTACGCGGAATGTTCCGCTAGAAATAGCTGGTTGGTTAAGAATGTTTGTACCACCGCCCACAACACGCCCTGTGAACTTGCTAAGGTAGCTGTCACGATTGGCAGCATTTGAAGCGCCTTCTGGACGAACTTCTGCGTAGAAGAACCCAGTGTCGTTATAGACAACAGTGATGTTTCGTATTTGCAGACGCCCAATGTTAATAGGCTCGTCGTTATTTCTTACCACCTGTTCCGAGAAAACATACCGCATTTTGTACGGTACACCCCCGAATACCCTATCCCCCGCGTTAAGGCGAGTAAGAATATCAGCCTTGGAAATGAGTAGACCTTTTTCAGTGACGTATGTTTCATTCGGGTCTCCATCATAAATAGGAGTTGTAGGCACACCTCCTGATAACGTCACTTCTTGGCGACGGTCTAGCAGGATGGGCCAGTTACCCGTGGTGAACTCAGTCGTCTCGTCTGTCGATAAGGTCATGTTCTCTAAGCAGACCTTTCCATCGTCATACTTGAGAAGAACGAAGATGTCAGACTTATCGAATGAGATGTTTAGTACCTTTCCGTCGAAAGTCCACTTGCTCCAACTTGCTTGTAGCTTTTCTTTGCCTTGCCAGTAATAACGGTAGACATAAACGGTCTTTGGCTGGGCGTCTGTTACCACTAGAATCGTGTCTTCATTAGAAGAGGCTTCCAGCTTCACAACCTCGCCTTCTATGTATTTGGGAACGTGTGCAGTAACGTCAGCAGCATCGTTTGTTTCTGTATCAACATCCACAAAGTATTCACGCAGGCCTGACCACTTACCCCTCTTCACCGGGAAGAAGACGTAGCGGCCAGCACCTACAGGCTTGGCTCTGAGTGAAGCCTCAAACTGAGTGGACACATCAATAGTGACGGTTTCAGGAGACAGGTAATCAGCCGCATTGAGGCGGAACTGAGTTTGCTCAGAGAACAGCAAGAGGGACTCGTGGAATGGAACAGCGTGCTTCAGGATAGAAACCTGATTGTTCGACACAGACACATCAATCGGGTCTGAATCAACAGTCGTTAGAACGGTCTTTCTGAAGAAATTGTAGTTTGTAAACTCACCCGCTTCTGACAGGATGATGTTTTCGTCATACAGGAAACCAAGGCGGTTTCTGTGGAAGAAAATATCATTAAGGGTCAAGCCGTCTTCAGCAAACAGCGGGAACGGGTTTGTGTCGTCGTCACCAGCATCGCGCTCTGCCCAAGCCATAGGCTCGAACACATAGGTGGTTGCACCCGTGCGACGGAGTTGGTGTGGCATCGTTGTGGCGTCGAAACGATATTTGACACCCGCAGCGACGCACTCTTTCCATACACCCTGCCCGACAGTGCCAGTGCTGAGTTTGACGTAGTAGTCGTCTTGGTCTTTTTCGTTGTCCCCAGTAATACGAATCGTGAAATCATTGGGGCCGTCTGGAGGCAGCTTCTTGAAGTCCAAAGTCTCTTCTTTGAATGCAAGTAGCTGCGTGTTACCACGGGAGTCCTCAACAACAATTTCGAAGTCGGCTGAGGAATACAAGTGAATAACGTTGTTGTACTGAGTTTTGCTGATTCCAGACGGGAGGCTTATGCCATACAACTGCGTAGCAATGTTGTCAGTCTTGATACTTGCTTCAGCAGCGTTAGTATCAGCCACCGCAGTGTTCGTTGATTTTCCTGTGGTGTAAGACTTAGTGGAGTAAGAGCCACCTATGTTTCTAACTTTCAGGGTATAGGTAGTCTGGTAATCACCCTGCTTTACATAAATCAGCGCTTCGTGAGCGCGGTTCGAAGCAGGTAAAGGAGTCGTAGCAGAATCAATTCCGACCGCCTGTTTCTTATTTACGATGTAGGTGTAGTCAGCAACAGTTACCGCAGAAATGTCTTCATTCGGATTCGTCGCTGTAGACAGGTACGAAAGACTGCCAGTAACAGTCAGCGTATTGCCGTCCTTATCAATCAAATCGAGTGTTGGGGTTCCGCTGTTGTTCCCAATAATCATCGTGTTCAACGTATCGTTATCACGACGCGCTGTGTGAATGAAAGCAGTATCAGGATTCGCTGCGGACAGGCCTGTTAAGTGGGCTACATGACGAGTACATGGACGCTTAACAAGTCCAGCCACAACACTAGAGAGAGCATTCTCTTGAAGTTCTGCCTGAGTCTTGAGACGCAGGGACGGAGGTTGTTGTGAAACCCCGTTAATCATGTTCGGGATAGACCCACTGATTAAAGGCATTAGTAGACCCTCTTACTTCCTACCCGGTCGAACACGCGAAAGACATCGTAGTTATTCGCAATGTTGAAATCGGCAGTTTCGTTTTCAAAATCTTTAAGCTGAACTAATGCGTCCATCTCGTCGTTCATGCCGAACGTGTGGAGGTCTCCTGCACCTACGATGTGGTCTTGGAGAACGCGAGCAGCTTTTACTGTGATGTACCTGCGGGCTACTGCTGGCAGGTCTGCAAAATCTAGTTCGTAAGTCACATCTAGCTTCACGGAAGTGCCGATGTTGTAGGTGTGATTACGGAGGTCATACATCTTTAACCCGCGTTGGGTTAAATCTAAATCTAGGTTATGTTCCGGCATAGCATCTGCACGGATAGTGTTTGCGGCAAGATTGATATTGCCTGCTAAGTCTGGGGCGACCTCAACATTCTTCTCACGGTTGAAGTGCCAGCCTTCTGCCTGCACAGACCGATTCATCTGATTAAGAATGGTCTCTGCGGTTTCGGCCTCAACCAAGCCCGAAGAAAGCCTGTTTACAGGAGCCTCACCAATAGCAGATAGCATGATGTTTACAGCTTCTAGCTTGGTATTCGGAGTCATTGGAAACCTCTAAAGGAAAAAAAGGGGAACCCCCAAGTTAATGAGAGTTCCCCTTATGGAGCGCCTAATGCTTATGCAGCATTCAAAGTAATAGCGCAAGCCGGACGCAGAACGTTGTGGCCCATAGCGTACTTAGCAACCATCAAGGTACCCTGACGGTCAATCTGGTACTCAG
>Ga0099850_1001574_pt1 | contig 10667 bp, 22 predicted proteins | sample CB_VirMetaG_5_FD_79182 | JGI IMG/M metagenome (GOLD analysis project Ga0099850, IMG submission 79182) | Freshwater to marine saline gradient viral communities from Chesapeake Bay - CB_1508_1D Viral MetaG | ecosystem: Environmental > Aquatic > Marine > Coastal | place: USA: Chesapeake Bay...
AAGTTCTGCATCTGCAGAGCAGAAGTCTCAGAAATATCAATCAGAGTGTAACCCACAATGTGTTGGTGCATGATATTATTTTATATGAGTTTGTGGGTGAAGTAAAGCGGTCCTGAATAAGAACCGCTTTGGTAAATGCAATTAGTTGTTTGCTGTTGAATCGTCTGGAGCTGCTGTTTGTAAGTCAAGTGCTTTGACTCTCACAGTTGCCGCAGATAAGTTTGCTGTGATACCAGGTGTTGAACCTCTGAAGTTGGTATCAACTGCTCTCACAGCCGCTTGTAGAGTTGCTTCAATTGTGTTGAACTCAAGTTTGTCATTGCCTGTGTCTGAGTCTCTGGACAATGCATCTGCTCTCACAATAAAAGTCTGTCTTGTTGATGAATCAGCAAGTGGGCCTTTACCTAAGATGTTGACATACTGTTCAATTGCTCTCTGCACCATTCCAAGTGCTGATACAGCTGAACCGTTGTCAAAATCACCTGTTTCTGCAGAAACGTCATTGCCGTAGTCAACTTCAATGAAAGCAAGTTCGCCGTCTGAACCAAACTCTTTGATCACATTAAATTGTGGATTAGCTCTTCCTATGGGCATGATTTACTCCTTATTCCTGTGGTTCAAATGTTGCTGTCACAGATAATGTATTGGCAGCAAAATACTGTCCAACTGTTGTTGATGGTGCCGCGCCGCCTTCTAATGCTATGATAGCTGATACTGATGAATCAGCAGTGAATGTATTTGCAATACCAACCACTGTGTATGATTCTGTTACAGTGGTAGGGTTTTGAAGTGTCACACCAGTTGTTAGACCGTTAACGATACCATCTAACTGTGCTTGTGACATTGCTCCACCGCCAACACCAACTGTTACGATGAACAGTTTTTTTGTAAGGCCTGATCCTGACTTTGCGCCAACGAATCCGGCTCCTCTTCCTATTGCCATTGTTTTATCTCCTTATGCCCACGCTCCGTGGACTTTGCATGTATTTAGTGGAAAATTTGGTAAAAAAAGGGCAGTGTTGCCACTGCCCTTGATGAATTATTCTGCCACTGCTTCGACCGGAACGTCTGCAGGTGAGAATACGCCTGACATGTAGCCAACAATGACAATCACTGCCACTGCCGCCCATACCCATTTGTTTTTGAGATGTTTCATTTGGCCTCCTTACTTAGATTTGTAGATGTGGTATAATACCCACACAGCCACAAGACCTAATAGTCCCTGTGCTGAAAATCCTGCCAGCACACCAGTGATGTTGTCAATCACAGATATGTTTGGCCAAAATGGAATGCCTTGACCATTGAAAAGAATTTCAAGGACCACTCCCAATGCGATAAGTGATACGCCGACATCTGCAAGTGCTGATGCCCATGATTTGATAGATTTGATAATATCCATCTTGTCTCCTTTATGGTTGGACTACTGCCAACTCTATTATTTGTGATGAGTGAATTGCATCAATAAACTACCACATTTGGTTTGTGATGCCTGCAGACTGTGGAAAAAATATTATCTAGTCATAAAATAAGGGGGACATCATGCCCCCCTTAATGCGATTGAGTTGCGGATTAAGCTGCGCCTCTTCCGTCAAACATACCAAACACTTCTGAGTTGCCACCAGCTAATGGAGCGGCATCATCTGAAGGAAGTTTTGATACTTTGACACCAACTGAACCAGCAGAGTCATCTGAAATTGCAGCTAGAATTGCTGTTTCGATGTCTGTCTGTGATCCATCTTTCACAGTTGAGTCATCACCTGTGCCTGCACCTGCTGATGCTGGTGCATCAAAGATTGCTTCACCTTCAACGATGTACTGATACACATCAATTGAGTCACCTGCTGTGATTGATGAATTGAACTTGACGTCTTCTGTTGTTGCTTTTCTACCTAAGTAGTAGTTGATTGCCAACAGTGTGCCACCGTTGCCGGCTGCTGAGTTGATTACGTTGGTTACTGTTTGGAATGTTGAACCATCTGATTCAGGTGTTGTTGCTGAACCTGAGTAGTTCTGGTTGAACAGCACTTCAATGAAAGTTAATGTCTTTCCAGTGAATGACTGTCTTCTGATCATGTTAGTTGATCTAGCTTTTGTTGCGACCATTTGAGTACTCCTTTTTTTATTTTCAAATGTTTATGGGGGTCAATTGACTGATATCTAGAATGTCAATTCAACTAGAAATATTTAGTTGTTCTATCAATTAAAATGCTGTATAATGACTGTGTGGACACTGTCTTAGTAATACCTGCTAGATTGCAGTCAACTCGACTGCCGGGGAAACCCTTACTGAAACGCAATGGCATCACACTAATTGAAACTGTGTGGCGCCAGTGTGTCCAAACAGGATTTGATGTCATTGTGGCCACAGATCATCAAGACATTGCCCATGAAGTCAAATCCTTTAGAGGTCAAGTCGTAATGACATCACCTCACACACCCACAGGCACAGATCGTTGTGCAGAAGCAGTGTATCAAACCAATTACAAGTATGTGATCAATGTGCAAGGTGACATGCCCTACATCACTCCGGAACAAATTGTTCAGTGTCATTCATTGGTCAAACAATTTGATGTGGGCACACTAATCTACGACATGGCACTGCAAGAACAAACCAATCCTAACTCTGTGAAATGCATCGGAGTTGAACATCATAGAGTGAAACATGATGTGTATGAATGCAAATGGTTTGGCAGAATGGCTGTGCCCTATGGGTTCCATCATGCTGGCATCTATGCATTCAGAATGAATGCACTGAGACAATACAAACGATTACCTCAGGGCAAGTATGAACAGATTGAACGATTGGAACAACTCAGATGGTTGGAACATGGCTTCAGAGTGTTTGCACGAGAAACTAAACCTATTCAAGGTGAAATTAATACTCAGGAAGATTATGATGCTTGGGTGTCTTGACTCCACTGTTTTTGAGCAGTGAAGTTTGCACGAGAAAAAGTTAATCTATCAACCAACTTGACTGCCTGCCCATCATTGTCAATGGCCACATAACCTTCTGGGTTGGTCACTTTGTAGCCTTGATCGGTTTTGATGAACTGTTTGGTTGATTGCACATCGTTGATCTGTTTGATGATTTTGTTTTTAATCTGCATGGTAGCATTGTGAATTTTTATGATTGCTTCAACACCTCGTTGGTTTTCTGCAAACAGTTTGCCCATCACTGCCACTGCTTGATCTCTTTTGGCTTTGGCTGTGTCTGTTTTTAACTTTTCTTTGGCCTGCTGTTGAATGTCTCTGTAGTAGTTAATGTATTGTTGCATCATCTGTTTGGGATCTTGTGTGACCTTACCACGTTTGATCTGTGCATTGATGAACTGCAACATGTATTGCACAAAATCTTTGTTGGTGCTCAGCTTCATCCACAGTGGCATTGGCACAGCATCAGTAAGTTGATCAATCTGTTTGATGGCAGTTTTGAGGGCAAGGCTTTCTGTCCGTTTGAATGTGGCAGTGCCTGTGAAGTCTTTGAAATAGGCATCATCATACCAAACATTGGTATCTTGGCCAAACTCAGAAACATCAACACCAAATGAAGCAGACAGTGTGTCCATGGTGTCGCCTTCATAGCGAGTGTGAAACACAATGCCAATCTTGGCTTTGGTGATGCGGTCATACAGTTTGGATCCTTTCTGCACTGCATATGTGATAGTGTTGGGAGTGAATGTGAGATATGGATCTCCGTCAATTCTTTCTGGCTTCAACATGCCTGGCACAAACATCAAATCTCCTTGCACCACTCCTTGAATGTTGAGGTTGCCCAAATATCTGTGAGCATACTTCAAAACTTTGTTCAATCCCTTGTCAGGATGATTTCGATCAATGTCTTGAAAAGAATAATTGATTTTAGGTGTGCGAGCATTGAACACTGATTTTGTGCCCACAAAGAATTTTCCGTTGAGTGGATCCTTGCCACACACAATGGCAGGTGCTCCGTCCCATTTCACAGTGGCTCTTACATCAGCATTGGCAGATCCTTCCAGCATGTCTACCAGTCCATACAGATATCTCACAGCAGATTTGGCGCCAACCAATCCGTTGCGAATGATGTCTTCTTCTATGTGATATAGATGTGTGTTGACTGCTTCTGTGAGGAACTGATTAACTCTCATCTTTGCGAGCAAGACTGCGGTAGAACTTCTTCTCGTCCAATGAGCGAATGGAATTGATGAACTTTTTGTGAAGGTCTTGAGCCTCTTCCTTGGTGTAAACTTGATAAAATTCTTGGATGATATTGATTGCTGACTCTAAGATGTGTTGTGACTTGTCCTCAACAATGTTTTTCTTAGTGGCACCAGGTGCACATGAGGCAATTTCTTCAAGAATGGATCGAGTACGGCGCTTCATCAAACTATTTAACCAAGAATAAATATTTGTGATGATACATGATTTTACACTACATTGCAAGCTTGCAGATTATGTCTACAAACCAGCAGAAGAATTCATGGCTCAGATCAAGCGAGAGTTTGGTTTATCCAGCGAATTTTCATCTGTGGAAGGTTCCGATGTTGCTGTGTGTTGGAACACAGACAGAGTGATCATTGTGTGCAGAGGCACTCAGCCAACATCAATGAATGATATCAAAGCAGATTTGAAAGCATACAAAACCAAGTTCCAAGACATCTGTTGGTGCCATGATGGATTCAAAGATGAAGTTGAAAAAAATCTTGAATGGGCACTTGGTGTTGCAAACAAAAATGGACTCGATAGCAAACAAGTTTCTGTGTGCGGACATTCATTGGGCGGTGCAATGGCCCATCTGTTTGCACTGTACATAGCACACGAACTCAGCAACAGTGTTAAACTATTCACATATGGTTCGCCCAGAGTGGGTGGATGGTCATTCCACAAAGCATGGAAGTCATGCTCAATTGAAGCACACAGATTTAGAAACAACAACGATGTTGTGCCAGGTGTTCCGTTTGCCATCATGGGATACAAGCACGTGGGAGAACTACACTACATCAATCACTATGGCAATGTGCGTAAGATGACATATTGGCAGAGAATGAAAGACAAACTGCGTGGTCGTTGGAGAGCACTGCAAAAAGGTCAACCCTTTGACGGTGTGTTCGATCACTCGATTGGTCTTTATTCTGCAAAAATATCAAAACAATTCAAATAATCCCTGGTCCTAATAATTACGTACATGCAATCAATTGATGTCACTTGGACAAGCACAGACTTTTTAAATCTTGATTACCAATTTCGAGAAGCCAAAGATGATGCTCAATTTAATGATTATCAATTCGAGCCTTATCTCAGTGTGATGAAGATTGGCTGCTTTCATTGTGGTGCTGATGCGCCATCATGGATTCAGTGCATTGGTGATCAATTTGATTTGCATGATAAAGTATTAGCCATACATTACATGCAACCAGGTTGTCTTCTGCCATTGCACCGTGATCAATATCAATTTTATAGTAAAAAATATGCCATTGAAGACATCAACAAAATCAAAAGAATACTTGTGTTTTTAGAACAATCGCAACCTGGTCATATCATACAAATTGAAAATCAATTCTACACTGACTGGCAAGCTGGTCAATGTGTGCAATGGACAGGAGATACACTTCATGCCGCATACAATCTTGGCACAAAGAAAAGATTTATATTACAAATAACTGGTCATCAAGAATAGTCAGGCAATGGTCCACCATACTTCTTGCCTTTAATTTTCTTGCCACCTACTTTGACTCTTGACTTAGGAGACTTACCCAACTTGTGTGATTTTGAACCAGAACGTGATCGCAATCCTTGTGCTTTGCATGATGCTACCCATGATGCTGGCAGTTCTGAATTGGGACGAGATGAACGACACACTCTGGCAGGTGCCGCTCCTATGGCTTCTGCTGGTGTTAAGAATAGTTCCATTACATACATGATATCACCATAGACCCCGCTATTAGGACTTAGGCCCCGCTATTAGGTCACACCCTTTCTTTTGGCCAATCCTGATCTTTTCTTGATGCCTGAGCGTTTTTTGATGCCTGTCATCTTTTTGGTTGACCCTGCACGAGCAATGTTGGCTTTCTTGATGATTTTTGACTGTGGACTGGATCGCATGGTGCGAGATCGCTTGAATGATGCAATGCCTGGCTTCTTGGCACGAGTGGCACGAGCTCTTACTCGCTTGGCCACATCAATCGGCTTCACACAGGTGGCTGGGTCGGCAACAATTCTGCCTTTTCTTGGCCCGGCTGTGCATCTGAACTTGCGTTTGATACCTTTGGTGGTTCTACCAAGGATGTTTCTTGCCGCCTCGTCAGCGGGTTCAACTGCTTCAAATAGTTCCCAAACTTTCATTACTTGCTATTTATAAGCACACATCAGCATGCTCTAGAGCATGTGGTAAGCGGTGTAAATGCAGAGGCAAGTGACGATCAGCCAGATCATAAGGATGAGATAGAAATCTTAATTTTTTTGAAAATTTGACAGTAATGATTTATTACTTCTGCCAGGTAATATTTTATTACTCAATTTTGCCTCCTCAGGATCCACGAGGCGTGAGGTCACCTGTGAATATTCTTCACATCGACCTCCATTGGTATCTACATTTTATTACCATTCTTGATCTTGTCAACCACCCCCAGCATCCTCATACCAGGGGTGATCTAGAAAGGAAAATAAAAATGAATAATCTTATTTTAATACCAAAACCAAATCTGTCAACTCACCACAGAGAATCCCCATTCTGAAAGGATTCTGATGCCCGTGAGTCCATAGGCTATGGCTTCAAAAATTAAGAGTGTTCCTACTACGACTACTGTTTCCATGCTTCAATTATGATGTCTTTATATAATATGTCAACGGGTTCTGCAGATAAACAATAGCATGGCAGAAACTTTCATTCTTTATCCTACATTAGATGATCAAGAAGTTCAAAAAAATATCAATTCATCAACTAGATTTGTAATACTTCCTGATCATCTCAATGTGAATCCAATAGGATACCCTAACACTTGGGAATGGTGCAAAGGAAAAAAACATTATTTAGAACAGATGATAATTGATTATCCGAACTGTATTTTTATTTTTGATAATCATCCTTGGATTGATGCTGATAATGTCATATGGTTTCCTATGACTTGGTTGGATTGTGTGATGAATAACGAATACAAAAATATACAAATCGATTGGAATAACAAACGAAATTTCACTAGTCACTATCTGTCAGGAAAATATAGAATATCAAGAGTGCTCACAAATTTTTGGTTGGCAAAAAAATATCCTATTGATCAATTGACCTATCTAAATAAACCAGGAAACAATACACTGGATCCTTTGATAGATATTTTGATTTCCAGCAGATATCGAAAAGTTCATCATCTTGATCATAAAAAATATCTGGAGGAGAATTGGTTACCTAGACCTGATGGACTTTGGAACAATAACAGTTTTTTTACCAATAAATTGTATAAACATTTTCACTCTCAATCTTATTTGTCTATCTTGCCTGCAGATAATAACATTGAAATATCAACAACCACTTCAGAAAAAATATTCCAAGCATTGGTAAGTGGAGTTTTAATTTTACATCTGGGCAATTATAAAGTCCATCATCTACTCAAAAATTTAGGCTTTGAAATATTCGACAATTTTTTTGATTTTGATCATTTGGATTCAACAGACAGATATAATATAACCATTGGCGGTCTTGAATCAAACAAAAATAAAATTATTGATCACCAAATCATTGAAAATCAATGGTTTGAAAATCAGAAAAAATTAAAATTCAATCACAAATTGTGTTTGAACAGAAAATATTGGTTGGAAATGTTCGAAGAAAAAATCAAAATAGTTAAAAAAAGTCTTTCATTGTCGCTATCCTCTGATATACCTGATACACTTTCGTGGATTTCTTAATATAATTGTTGATTACCAAAAGGTTGACACTTCCTGTGATGGACTTATTATAGTAGACATAAACCAGGAGGTTGAATATGACAATGAGTTATAAGACGAAACAAACAGACACTTTCACACAGTTCGTGAAGGGTGACGAAAATCCAGAGTTCGCTGATAGATTGGCGAAACTAAAAGAGGGCATTGACATCATCATGTCCAATCACATTCAGAAGTTCACTCATCTAGCAGAAAGAAATGCTCGTATTGAATACTCTGTGGGCAAGAGATACATCAAGATGATCTACATGGATGGCGGTTCCTACTCAAGACGAGTCCACGGGTTCATTGACAGAACCAATGGCGATGTGTTGGGTTCTGCTTCATGGAATGCTCCTGCCAAGTCAGGTGCCAGAGGCAATATCTGGAATGAGGACTACGGACTCAACGCCATGAACGAATATGGTGTGAACTACAAGGGTCACATCAGCAACAACAATTGGATCGTGGAGATCGTGAATGGCAACTAAGAAATTTAAAGTTAAAAAGACTCCATTCTACAGAACAGTGAAATGGATCACATGGTCCTGGGCGATATTTGGTATCGCCTGTATCACCTATGCCTACTCTTTACTATGGGACTTCAAGAACCATGCTGAAACCTACAATGACTTCAACAGAGTGTATCTCACCTGGGACTTGCCTCAGGCTCACCCCCTAGAAGGTTGGGTCATAGTGGCAGACTACTGTATTGATGAAACCTGTGGCAGAATGGATGGAACAGACATATATTATAGTCAGGCCGTCTGTGAACTGGATCGTGATGAAATTGCTCAAGAATTGATTGATGCTGACGGTGTTTGGGCCTACAGATGTGTTGAATTTCAAGAGGTTTTGAATGGTTGACAGATTACCACAAGACTTTAAAATTAAAACATCAAACAAAGACATAGGAGGTCGTAGATGATACAAAAATACAATGGTCATGTCAGACAAAAGATCCGTGAACTACTTAAAACTTGTTCATTGGATGACATCTCACAGATTGCTGAAGATCTTAAGTTGAGAAGAACTTATCTTCACAATATGGCAATCAGACAATTGAGAAGAGGCAACAAGGTGAAGTTCTTTTCAAGAGGTTCATATCACCAAGGCACAGTCTACAAGGTGGCACAAAAGTATGTCACTGTGGACACAGGTTCTTCTTATTGGAAGGTGCCAGCAGGACACTTGGAGAAGGTGGCCTAATGAGAATCAAATTAGCAGATAAAATCAGAGTTGGTGCCCTTGAGGGCACCATCAAATCAATCTCAATTGGCGTGGTGGAGGGAGACCCAGCAGGTGAACTTGGTCCCAACATAGATGAGTATGACACAGATCTAGGCTATCAAGGTTCTGTGACTTACACCACTCCAGCAGGCGACAACAAGTGGGCCTATTTCTCACAGATTGATGAGGTGTTATGATGTTTGCCAGAGACAGACTGATTGAATTGGTAGAAGACGGTATTCTAGATCCTATGATGGCAGTGAAAATGTGTGCCCAATGGATGACCAACGATGAAGTGGAAGAAATGTTGGATGCCAACGAACTGTCAGATAGATTTATGGAAGAAGAGGAGGAAGCATGAATCAACCAATCATAGTAAAAGATAAAACACTTGTTGATCAAGTTCTTGCTCAGATACAAATTGATGTGGAACATGGAGACATGACTGCCATAGCAGAGTTGATTGAGACTCTGGCCACTGAGCAAACAAGCAGACAAGTTTTAAACGATTATATAGGAGAGGAATCACAATGAGTCATCCAGTCAACGATCAACTGATGGAACAGTATTTTGAAGAAGGCTGTGAGATCGGTGAAGCCAAAGGCCTAGAAGGGAGAGCACTGTATGAGTTCGCGGAACAATATGCCGAAAACAAGTTCTGGCAAGAAGCCTACTGATCAAGAAGAAGGCGTCTACATCGTAGACTCTGATCAACTGGCCTATGCCTATGTGTCAGGCAACTATTCAGATCAAGGCTGTGTCACAGTGACCTGGGATGATGTCAACAAGGCATATCCATTCAAGACTCACAACAATCACAAGGGTGGCACATTCAAGATCCATCCACAACTGATCACAGAGTTTCTACAGAAGATTGGTGTCACTCTCACATTCGAAACGGATCGAAAACATTCATACTGTAAGTCTATTGAACTCAAACCATGGTCGGAATTTGAACAAGCCATGAGGAAGAACACAGATGATCAGTAATGTTCTTGGCCTCCTCGGTCTGCTAATTTTCTTCGGATTGATGGGATATGGCATCTACTTGGCGGTCTCTGATTGGGTTGACAGAAACAAGGACAGAGATTAAAATACAGATATGACAGTTATAATTCAAAAGAATAAAAAGTTCTTTGACGAACTGGCTCAATTCAATCCCAAACTGGCTCGCATTTTGGATGAGGAGCATGGATGGACAGATAAATTAGTGTATAGGAGCACGGATGCAAGTATATCACAACCCCAAGGACGACGAGAAGCAACTCAAAAGACTAGAACAAATGACTCTGATCAAGACGTGGCTTCGTCTGAGATGGGAAGAAATTAAATCTCTATGGCGTGGCTTGAGTTGATAGGAGCCACTCTGTTGTTAGGGGCCATCATTGGTATGTGCCTTTGGGTATTGCTCAACCCAGACTCAAACGAGCAGAGAAGATCGAAGCCTGAAGAAGGCTCCAAAGAATAAGTTTCATTCGACCTCCAATCAATGAAAGCATGGGACCGGGTTTATTGCTCGGTCCTTTGTCATTTATAAGTAA
>Ga0099850_1001583_pt1 | contig 10650 bp, 22 predicted proteins | sample CB_VirMetaG_5_FD_79182 | JGI IMG/M metagenome (GOLD analysis project Ga0099850, IMG submission 79182) | Freshwater to marine saline gradient viral communities from Chesapeake Bay - CB_1508_1D Viral MetaG | ecosystem: Environmental > Aquatic > Marine > Coastal | place: USA: Chesapeake Bay...
TGGGCGAGCCGCCAGAACTCGATGCCCACTGATCGTCAGACCAGTTGCCCGTCCCGATGCGATACACCGTCTTGGGTGCCGAGAACGTGATGCCGCTATTGCCGCGAAGGTCGCCAATGCGAGTGCCCGTGAGCGTCCCGCCAGTGCCAGTAATGCGGATGTCTCTAAAATCGACATCGGTCACGGTTCCGATCGTGGCGATCTGCATGTCGCGGGTTAGGCCGTAGGTTGAAGAACGAAACAACGCACGACGATTGCCCTGAGTGCCGCTTGTCGAGAACGTGCCAGCAATGACAAAGTTCGAACCTACGGAAAACTGCGTGACGCCATCCACAGCGACAGGCGTAAAAGTCAGGTCAGCACAGGTGGCGTTGTCCGTGACCGTGACGGTGTAGTGGCTTGCACTTGAGTTGGCGTCGAAGATCGCGTTGTCAGAGGATGTGGGAACAGACGCGCCAGACGCACCGCCTGACGTTGTGCTCCACTTCGTGGTGCTATTCCAAGACCCCGACCCACCAACCCAATAACGGTCAGCCATGTTACGCCCCTACAGGCTTGAGAACCGTCTGGCCGTCGATCTCGACCTTCTCATAGGTTACACCGTCGAGCTCAACGGTGTCTGGCTCAATAGGAGGCGCGGTCACAACCGCAATCCAGTTATCTCGACGCTGTTCCTTCATTGCTTGAATCTCGGCATCGCTCAATCCATGATCGTCAGGAAGATGCAGAGCGTCAGCAAATTTGCCGTGGGGAGTTTGGAATTCAAAGTCGATTTTCATGGCTATTAGCCCGTAACAACGTAGAGTGTGTTGGGATCAGGAGAACCTGGGAGAGACACTACTACTTCTATCGGGACAGTGACATCAAGCGTACCAGCAGAGAGCGACAATCCGGAGCCCACGCTAATCTCTTCCGCTGCCCCGGTTCCCGCCGTTGTTCGACCAACCAATTTGTCAGCACCGATCGTTAGATCATGTTCGGCGTTCCAATCCGACGGTCGAACAACGCTCGTATCTCCCCCATCCGCAATAGCGGATACAAAATTGTGCTTGAGTGATACGGCCATAATAAATCCTACGCGATACGAATAATTGCATTAGATGCGTCCGCAGTGGGGAATTGGATCGTAAACGTCCCACTAGACGATGACTTGTCTGACCCAAAGTCAAGAACCGCGACGGCTTTGTCAGATTGAGTATCGTTATAAATCAACGCCCCACGCGCCGTAATCGTCGCAGTAGTCCACGAAGTATCATTAAAGTCAGTGAACGCAGTCGTGCCAGACGATGTCGGAGCAACAGCAGTCAGCGTATTCCCACCTGCGGTGTATCCTGTTCCGGATGTCTCATTTGTTGCCGAATACGCGGTAGTAGTTGCGTCCAGCGTTGCGGAAGACGTATAAAGCGCGACCTTAAACGTATCCGCTGTGGTACCGCCTCGCGCAACTGTCGTACCGAATGCGTGAATCCCATTAAGGATATCAACCTTAAACGACGTGCACATTGCTTGAGTAATAGCCATTCTTATAACTCCTTAATAATATGGGCCAAATCATCATGCCCTTGTGCGCTCAACTTTGCGCAAATTGTAGTTCGCTCAGAGGTTTGAGCTTGTTTGAGATAATGCACCAACACATGCCGAATATGCTCGCGAAACGCTCGTGCTTGCTCCGCAATAATTGGGTGGCTGCTATCCCCAACCTTGATGATTTTATCTACTGCACGATCGGCAAGCTCTTCCGGATTCCAGCCCCGGTTATCCACCGTTACAACATTTACACTCCCAATCGTTGGCATCCCACTAAACATTCGTCCTCCTAAGTAACCGGCATACGAACTTGCCCACTACGATACGCATCACGACGATTCTTACCATCACCCAGTTGCTTAAGCAACGCAAGAGATTCTTGATATTTCGCTTCATAATTAGCAATGATATCCGCTTCTTGCTTCTGAAAAAGTGCTGCTTCCCGTAGAGCCCCGTAGAGCAATACGGTTTCAAAGTTATCCCCAAGCCATGACGTACCCGCTGTTACAATAGACGCGGGGTAGTAGTAATAATGCAATTCGACATCATAACCCTGATCCGGAGTTGGGCCTAGAATCAATGTGTTATAGTCAAACTGCGCATAATGCTGCGGCACTCCGGTGTCATCAGGATCAGGGTAAGCCTCACGAATGTAGTTTACATCTTTATCGAGCAAAAACGTCTGCGCATTAGTTACCGGGTCGACCACTGCAAGCGAAAATGTTGCCAGCCAATCCGTAGGAAGACTAAGATACTTATTAGTCGCAGTAAGGTTGCCGATTTGATTTTTGCGGATCGCCGGGATTTGAACACTATTGTAGACACGCTCTTCCGCAAGCTGTACGAACGTAGGGATTTGGGAGACGAACGTACTTTCCGTACTCTCAACATAGTCCTCAATCGCAGTAACCAACTGTGAGTAATTCATGCCTCACCTCAAGCCATCGGACCCCGCGCTGTAACCCCCTTGGTTGCCGCACCGGTACCCCTAATCTTAATACCTGTAGTCTTTGGGCCAGGATAATCTTTGCTGGCGATGTTCCCCGCACCTATGTTTAGGCGGTTAATGGTTTCGCGGTTCTTGGCAAGCCCCACCGACGGAGCCTTGACAGACTTAATCTTGCTCATTACTTGCTCCCTTGGTTCTTGGCGCGAGCCAAATTACGCCCTACTTGTTTCATTTCCAGCGAAGTTACGCCGCCTTTTTTGAAGGTCGGTTTCTTGCCCGGGTGCATATTCTGTTCGTGTTTCCTAACTGCTTTTTTGGCGTCCATGTATAGCTCCTAAAGTACAACTACAGTCACAGTTCCGATTACGCCGATTGCGAGTAGGTCGTCAGGAGTAAGCCCCCCGTCCCTAGCCCCGCCCACAGGGTTCCACCCCCACTGTATCACACGGCTACCTGCCGCGCCATCATTGCCCACTTCGTAATAGCTCGTGTCAGGACGAGGATTACGCACCGCCTGTGGGTCATCCACCGGGTACATACCAAGCTGTAATTGAGGTTGGTCTGGATCCCAACAGGCTGGGCAGACCATAATGTTCACATTCTTCGTCTTGATGACGAGATTTTTAAGTTGCGTCAGTTTATAGCGAAAGCCGCAACGGTCGCATTCAGCGATTGCGAATTTACCGGATGCAAACCTATTCGGCATTTACGCCGCCTACAAACCAATAAATTGCTGACGAGGAACAAATCGCACAGGGGCTTTCTCACGGTCCTCCTCCGCCGCCAAAGCAAATTGCTGCTCGTAGTCGGTCTTCAATTCCATACGGCGGTTTATATCCACACCAGGAAGCTTCTGGCTTAAGTAATACGCAAGACCCGCCACCATGCAGGGAAGAAACCGGAAAGGAATATCTTGACCGTTAACCCCATTGCCCGCATCCAATATCCGCCGCAACCGCCAGTAAACGAATGTGTAGGTCTGGGAATTATCGGGCTTCGGCCAAACGTGAATCTTGGGGTACTGCACGGTATTGGTTGAATCCGTCGCACCCGTCTCCCGCTGGAACCACACTTGGATCGGACGCCCAGTGGCGTTTTTGTTGGGGATCGTCGCGTAGGTACTTACCGAAATACGGGAGATGTTAATGTCGACCTGATTCGTTCCCGTACCCGTGCGAATGACATGGTCCAACAAGTCGATTGTGTCTACCGGGATATCATAGGTCGACTCGTTGTAGGTTAGCACCTGAGAGCCTTGCTCAATCGTCCAGAGATTGATCCCTCTGTTCGCCCATTCGATGGTTAATAGATTCAGAGAACGACGCGCCGTACGGAAGTCGTAGCCAGAACGAAGCTCCGCACCACAACGCTCAAACGCTTCCTCGACCAAGGAATTCAGGTCGAGGTTGAAATCTGCCGCTGCCGTTGTTTTCGCGACCATTACCGGAATCTCGCAGTCTTTTTAGCGATGCCTTGCGGCTGTTTGACAAATTGCTTACCTGCCTGCTTACCTGCTCGTTTAGCACGGGTGGTTGCTGCGTACTCCGCAGAACTGAGGGACTTAATGGCAGCTTCCGGGAGATATCGCTCCCCGGTTTTACTGGAAGGCTTACCGGACTTTGTGCGCCATTTCTGGGCTGTCCACGCCTTCAGGCTCTGTTGAGGAGCTTTCAACCTCGGTACCCGCCGCCCTTAGCCTTGTATTGCTTTGCCAGCAACTGCGCTTTACGAGCCGACCATTGGCCCGCCTTGGTACCCTGCACCGCCCGAGATTTAATGCCCTCAAATAATGCCTTGCGCATTCCGGGTTTAGTGTAGTTAGCTGCCTCGTTGACGCGGCTCTTACCCCCCTTTCTAAAGACCGTAACCGGTTGCGGGCCGTCGCGTTTGACGACCCGACGTGGTTTTGGCATTTTAGAGGGGGCTATCGCCCCCATACCCCGGGAAGATCGCATCTAGTCTACTCGTCCACCACGATTCATTTTAACCATCGTACCTTTAGTTTTTCCCCGAAGCTCAATGCCGCCGCCCCGGGCGTACTTCTTACCCTTCATCTCAGCGATTTCGTGTTTGATCATCGACTTCGGTGCACCGGCTTTTTTCATAAAACCGACTTCTTTTCTCATCATCGACTTGGACTCTTTCACAGGACCACCTTCCTTTCTACCAATGTGTTTAGTAAGTGAAGCGTACGGTATATCGACACTACCGTGTCGAGTGTCTGGGCGGTTAATTTTTGCCCTAGTACTACTCTTGCTGCGCTTATCCGCCGAAGCAAATTTTTTCCCGACCGATTGCGGAATACCAACCTTCTTAGCAAAGCTGGGGTTGTTTGCTACGGCCCGCATTAAACGGGCTTGTTCGGGGGTTTTGGATGGCATTAAATCACCCGCCCTTTGGTCTTGCCGCGCTGTGCACAGCCGTCTGCGCGTTTAGAAGCGGACTTAACCGCTCCTCCTTTTTTCATACCCGCCGAAGGAACCTCAACCGAGGGGAGGGCTCCGGCCCGCGCTTTTCTCTCTTCCCTATCCCGTTGGGCACCACTTGCTATCATACGCGGCCCGAGCCCAAGCAGCCCCTTATCCGCGAGCTTCCCGATTATTCCTTCCCCGGTGGCTATGCCGTAAGCAGGGCTTAAAGAACCAAGCAGTTTTTTATTCATTAGATCATCCGCCCTTTGGTCTTGCCGCGTTGAGCGATGCCGTCTGCGGCGCGGACAAACCCGCCCTTCTTAAACAGCTTCCTCATCTCCGTCTTAGTCGTCGGCGCTTTTTCAGCTGCTCGCTTTTTTCGAAACTCTTCTACTTGCTGACGCATTTGCGCCGCCTTCTCAGAAGAGGGCTCTTGATCTTCCGGGGCTACCTGGGGTTTTTTTGCTTCAGCCATTTTGTTTACCTGTTAGCAATGCGTTAATCGACTTGCCCGTGAGCATTTCTACAATTCGCAGGCCGGTCCAGATAAGACTGAATAGCGCAGCGACGGTGGGTAAATACTCGAAAAATGCGCCAAAAGCCGCGAAGACAGAAGTGACGTCGACAACGGCTTTCGTGTGGTCGGGGGTCATTGCCATACTAGCAGTTCCACGCCCTAAGACTTTTATTTATCCGGCTATTCGGATCCTTCGCAGTCTTCTTGCTCGTCAGTTTCTTCTTCATCCCTTCCATCCGGGCACAAAAAGAATCTCGACGCGGACCACCTTTGGGTTGTGGTGCCTTTAATCCAGGCTTCCCTGGATTCGCCCGATTGTAAGAAGCTCTCCCCTTGGCATTCAAACCACCAGAGGGACTTTTGCCTTCTTTGCGTTGCCATGCTGGAGATTTAGCCATGACACGTTACCCGTAATAAGCGGTAACGCCTGCCGCGCCATTAATATCAAGATACAGCCCGTTTTGCGCGAGAATACCTTGACCGGTAATAAGCACACTAAAAGAACCGGCAATCGCGGTACTTACTTCGATTACTTTATCCCCAGAACCTGCGGAAGCATTATCGTAGATAATAAGCGCCGCCCCCGCTGTAGCAACGGCAACAGTCAACCCTTTTAGGCGGGTTCGACCAGCGTAAATAATGCCATCACCGGCGAGGTATTTAGCCTTTACGTCAGTTTGCATAGACATAGTTGTTCTCCAAAAAAGGTACAAGGGGCCGAAGCCCCCGAGAATCAACTATTATGCAGACGCCGGATTTTGCGCGCCGTCAGCAGTGCGTTGGACGTAGCTAACCGTAATAATCGCCCGCCCTACTCCCGCCGCTGTACCAACTGCGTAGCGGACATATACAGAGGTATCGGCGCTCGTCGAAGTCTGCCACGCAAGTTGCGTAGCTGCCGTAGCGGTACCACGGAATCGACCCCCAGCAGTCGTAACAACTGCGGCCATGAGTTGGGCTCCGCCGGATGCCGTCCCAACCGAAATAGTCGACGTGGATGAGCCCCCCGGGACTACAATTTGATCAACCGTGATATCCACAATTTGAGCACCCTGCGGGAGAATGCCCATCTGTGCGTCGACGTTTCCGACGCCATCCGTCACAACCCCCGTATCGTAGGATTGCGAAAGAACGACCAGACCTGTATTGCGCAGGGAACCGTCGCGGACTGTGCCCGCGCGAATCGGACCTTCAAACGTGGAGAACGCCATGATTAACCCTTTCGTGTAGTAGCACTTCTCATATCGTCCCTACTAGGTCTGCTGGGGCAGTCGATATGATTAAACCCCCAGGTACAAGGATCTTATAACATGAAGCAAAAACAATAGCAATAAAACAAACGCCCCCAGAAGGGGGCGTTTGCGCTGCTTAAACTACATCAGTTAGAACCGCTGGAACCAAAAATACCCAACGGATCAGACCAGCCAAACGAGTAACGCTCGCGGCTCTTGTAACGCACGTTACCGGTATCGAAGTCTCCGTCCATAGAATTTTGCAGCGGGGTACGGACAAAGTGCTTCAGACCGTTGGGCACGTCAGTGCAAAGGAACCACGCGTTGGTATCGGTCAAGAAGTGATTGACGCGATAACCTTCCGGAATGGAACCCATCGACTTGAGCGCGTTGACGTCGTTGTTGGTAGTACCGACACGAAGTTCAGTTTCCAACAGACGGGTCGCCACGAACATCAGGGCGGGGGGAACAATCAGCTTCCGGGGCTTAGCAGCAATCAACAGGCCACGCTCGTCCGTCCAACCCGCGATTTGAATCACCGCTGCTTCCAGCGACGTTTCATTCAGGTCAGCTTGGGTCGAGAACGTGTTGCTGTTAGTGCCGCCAGACACCAGCGGGTGATCCGTTGCGCACAGTGCCTTGCCGTCGCCGCCATCGTAGCCGGAACCAGCGAACGCATTGTTGAGCACCGAGGCACCCTTGACCTGCTTCGTGTACGCCATCGCACGAGCAAGTGCCTTCGTGTACCGGGACGACAGCGAGTCGTACAGGTTGTCCTCAATCGCTTCTTCAGTGACCGAGAACCCGAGGGCGATGGTCTGGTGGTTGTAACGAGCAGTCCAGGCTTCTTGCGCATTGTCGTAGTCAATGGCTTGGCCTTCGTTTTTCACCGGAGCCGCAGAGAAACCAGACAGCTTGGTTTCTTCTTCGAACGAACGCTCGGAGGTTTCGGTCTCGAAAATCTCCTTGTGCTCTTCTCCATAGCGAGCGTACTCCATGCCGAACAGAGCGTTCAGACCAGGGAGCAGTTCTTTCAGTAGTTGTGCGCGTGAAATAGCCATTTAAGTGCTCCTTAGACGCCCGTCGTGTTGTTATAAGAATGGGTATTGATCTTAACGACCAATTCCACATATGCATCCGCACCCGTAGCAGTAGCAGGCACAACGTCGATAATACGAACCGGCAGCGTGTTAGTCGTATTAGTCGTAGACGAAATAGCCTGTGCAGAGTCCCCGGTCGTTGCACTACCTGCATTCAGAATTACCGAAGTGTTCTGACCAACCGCAGCGCGTCCCAGCGTAGCAAGCGTCGTCCCCGAAGACACGACCGCCACCTTATACAGCGCACGAGGATCATCCACGACGTAAGCAACTACGTCCGTTACACCAGACGCCGGAGCGTATTGTGCTTGAACGGTCTGCCCCGACGAGTTGGTGTACTGCACACCGACGCAAGCCCCGAGGCACTGCGCAGCGGCAGAACCGCTCGCGACAACCTTGCACTTGCCGCTAGCCAACATTTCGACGAGATCACCAGCGTAAACAGCGCCAGAATCCACCGGGATTTGGCGCGTAGAGCCCGCATATGGCGTTCCACCGATACTATTGATCGGCTTAAAGCCATACGGAGCGCTAACAGTGGGGTAAGCCATGGTTTAACTCCTAAGTTATTTATTGCCCCGACCAAACGTAATCCCCGAACGCGTCTCCGAGAAAAGAGGCATCCGAGCATCGTTGGTCCGCATAAAGTTATTATCTACCGCCTCGACCTGAGCTTGTGTTTGCGAGTTAAACCACTCTTTACGCGCATCCACCATTTCTGTCGGGGCCTTGCACAACACTAATCCACCGATCTCAATCGAGCCGGGAAACCTGCTCGTAGGGTCAGCAATCAGCATGATTTCAGGATGGTCTTCAGCTTTCACCGGAACCCAACCTTCCCTAAACTTTGCAGACGCATTCGTAGGATCAAGCTGTCCTAGAATACTCGTCCGTATCCACCGAAACGTCCAACCCGGCTGGGTTTTAGGTGACGGCAACAGTTGTGAGGGTGCCCACATATTTTTGCGCTTCGCTAGCTCTCGCGATTCAAGATCTCTTGCCGACCTGTTCTCAGCCATTTTGCGTCTCCAGTTTAATTAGTTCTTCTGCATACTGTTTGGGGGTGATATTGAGTTTCTTCGCCAACCCCAACTGAGTCTGCGTGAGACGAATTTTCGTCGGCGCGGTACTACGAGTTGCGGGAGCTACCACAGTAGCGGGCTTGCGGGCCTTTTCAGGCTTCGTTTCGGCAGGAGGATCGGAATCCTCGCTGTTAAAATACTCTGGAAAGCGTTTTTTCAGAGTATTGTCGAGTTGCCGGTAGTAATTATCACTACGCGGATCCACACCCGACTTGACCATTTTGGCATGCAGCCCAAGCGCGAGGGAGGTCATTTCCTCATCAACCCCGAACCAAGTATTGTTGCGCCGCCAAGCTTCTGCCTTGGGGTCAACTACTGGAGCCGAGGTGTTGGACTGTGGATCTATTTCTACACTAGATTCAAAATGTTGTAAAGAGGGTTTACGGTATTCAAGCTCTTTAAGGCGAATTTTTGCGTCAGTTAGGGCTTCCTGAGCATCTGCGATCTCAGTCGGATCCCCGGATTCATACGCCTGCCGAAGCTTTGATTTGGCCGTTGCAACTTCATTTGTAACCGCCTTGGTCATATCATCGGTGTACGTTTTTTCTCGCGTACCCGTGTATTCCCTTAGCCTACGAAGCTCTTGATCCCGGGTTTGGGCGAGCCGCAAAGCCTCATCTGCCTCACGACGGGCAGCTTCTTTTTCACGGCGCTCGTCGTGCCAAACCTTCTTCATTTGCGATAAACGCTTCCTGACTTTATCAGAGTACTCTTCAAGGTCATCGTCTTCTAGTTCTTTGACGACCTCTTTAGGCAAAGGCTCGCGGCCCCGGTCTTCCTCCGGAGTGTCATCTACGATCTCAATCTCAAGCTCAGACGTATCCCCGCTAGAGCTAATATCCTGCCCAACTTGTTGCTCGTCTGGAAACTTAAACTCGGGCTTATTCATAATCTACTCTCCTATTTGCGACGAATGCCACGGGGATCCTGAACCACTGCTTCCACCGTATCGTCGTTAATGATGCGAAATTCCTTACCGTGGATATCCAACCGAGTACCGCTATTGGACCGAACGATGATGAAATCCCCCTCTTTGCACCAAGGACCGGATGGGAATTTCGCTGAATCCTGGTAGGCGTCTGGGCCAAGTTTCACCACAAAGAGCACCGTCGTCAGGATCTCCTCGTGATAAACCGTTGTATCCGCCTTGATCAACCCACTGTCGTATTTCTTGTCGATCTGGGGTACTGCGCATAGAACGTGATACCCCGAAGGATCGGGGAGTTGTTTTGCCTTTTGGGCATCCTCCGCATCCTCGTCCGCCCACTTTTGCTCAAGCGCCGTCATCGTCATCGTTCATCCTTTTTGCGAGGTCTTGCAAATGTGCATCCGCGATGTCCAGACCCCGAATAACGCCGCAGATGTGTTGGTACTGTGCGTAGTCCCTGGCGCTACCCGCCACCAAAAACTCGACTTTATTACTGCGCTCCTCAGCATTTTTGTTGAGAAGCAGTTGAATCGCGTCCATCAATCGCCTTTAGGTTTGTTTGTCTTTTGCGCCTGTACGCGCATTTGCGCGTTACCTTTTGCAATATCCACTCCGATCTTCAGCCCGTTGAGAAGCTCTTCCCGTTGACCACGATCGGCTTCGGCGGCGGCTTTAATAATTACTTCCTTCTCCTTGAGACGCAACTCATCAGCACGAGCCGCTGCGTCGATAACGACTTTCTTCTCCTTAGTCGCAGCTTCCTTCTCACGGATCGCCAACTCTTTTTGCTGCATCTGCACAAGCGGGTCTTGCATCTGCTGTTGAGCCTGCTGCATTGCAGCTTCCGCTTGGTCTTTCTGGAGTAGCCGTGCAGCAGCCTGTGCGGCAAGCTGAGATACCTGAA
>Ga0099850_1001585_pt1 | contig 10647 bp, 6 predicted proteins | sample CB_VirMetaG_5_FD_79182 | JGI IMG/M metagenome (GOLD analysis project Ga0099850, IMG submission 79182) | Freshwater to marine saline gradient viral communities from Chesapeake Bay - CB_1508_1D Viral MetaG | ecosystem: Environmental > Aquatic > Marine > Coastal | place: USA: Chesapeake Bay...
AAAAAGATAAATGAACAAGATTATCAAGCAAGTAAAGAATGGTTAGAAAGAAAGAGTAGAGATGAGTTTAGTTTAAAAACTGAAACAGATAATAATACTAAAATAGAGATAGAATGAAATATATCTATAAGAGATACAGAGAGTATGAGTGAGTATGAAAGAAATGAATTAAGAAAAGCAATTATAAGTTGAGAAAAATTATAAAATAATAGCAGTGTAGTATTGCTATTTTTTTTATATCTTTATAATTAATACTATATATTTTAAATTAAAAATTATGTCAGTTACATTAACAAATTTAAGAACACAAGTATATGATTTATTAAGAGAAGAACAAAATAGTAATGCTTATCCATATACTTTAGTAGACCAAATGATTAATATAGCTCAACAAGAAATTTGTACAGGGCAAGTAGTTAATCCAATTAATAAACAATCAATTAAAAAAGGTAGATTACCTTTCTTAGAAAGTGATAAATTTTACACTAATATACAAAATACTACATTAGCTAGTTCTTGTACTATATGAGATACAACATTAACAGTTGCTGATACAAGTAATTTTCCATCTACTTGAACTTTATTCCTAAATTGAGAAATAATAACTTATACAGCTAAAACAAGTACTACTTTTACTTGTAGTGCAGTTAAATTTGCTCATCAAAGTTGAATAAATGTTTCTATTTTATTTACTCTACCTACTGATTATGCTTCATCTATACAAGTAGTGTATAATTATTCACATAAATTAGAACAAAAGAATTATGATAGTATTTTTGAAAGTATGAATGATTTAAAAGATAATAATTATATAAGAGATATAAACACTAATCTTAATCTAATTTATACTAATCCTTTTTATTCTATTATAAATTGAACTTATTTAGCTATATTTAACTTAAATAAAACTTGAGATAGTATCCATCTAAGATATGAGAAACTACCTAATGAATTAACAAATACAAATGATACAGCTATAATAGATAACGATATATATGCTAAAACAACTATAACATATTTAACAGCTTGAGAAATGTTATTTAACAGATGAGAAGAAGATAGATGATGACAATTAATTAATTTTTGATTATGAAAATTAGAAAGTATGTATACTTATTATAATAATAGAACATATGAAAATATAAGTTGAGTTGCATATAAAACAGCTAAACAAAGAAACTATAATTTTTAAGTAATATTATGTTTTGATTTAAAAAAAAAGAAATAATTAATGAGAAAGAAATATTAAAAGAAAGATTATTAAATGAATTGAATAGAGTTTGAAATAATTTGAATAAACAACAAGTAATTAGTATTGTAAATGGAGTATTTAGATAATGAATAGTTAAACTATAAACTTATATATAGATATATAGAGAAGATTAACCAAGATTGGCTATTTTAAAACAAAAAAAAATGAAAAAAGTTCACCTGGTGATACTTTTTAGTATTTAATTAAATACTTTTTACAAAATAAAAAAAGAGATATAATAAAAATAACTACAAATTTATTAATCTCTTGATTTATGATATATTATAGAAAAACTTTTAAAAGTAAATATAAATTACAAAATTATTTTATTAGAATGAACCAAAGTATTGATTTTGATTTATTATGAGAAAAAATATGACCTTGAAGAGTTATATATTTTAATAAATTATTACAAACATTAAAGAAAGATAATGAAGTAAATTTTGATTTATTAAATTTACCTGAATGAACATTAAAAAAATTAAGGTCTTTAATGGTAAAAGAATGAATAGTTAAAAAAATAAAAATATGAGATAATTCGAGTAGTAAATATTACTTAAATCCATATTATGCTACAATAACAAAAGAAATAGATACAGAATTATATAATGCTTTTAATAAAATTAATAATTGAATAATTTATTAATAAAAAACAAAATGAGTAAAAATGCAAAATGGGTATGATTATCACAAAAAAAGTGAGTATTTAGTTGATGATATGTAGATAATATATCATCACTTTATCTAGCTAATCAATTTAGTCCTTATCTTAGAAATGCTAGATTAGAATGACAATCTATTATAATTAGAAATTGACATAATTTATTTGCTACTTTAACAGCAGGTAATTATCCAAAATGAATATGAACTTATTATAGAACTAATTCATCTAATGATGTATTAGTAGTAAGACATGCACAAGATACTAATAAAGAATTAGTAACAATAGATACATTATGAAATATAACAGCAATAGATACTTCTACAAATATATTATCTAGTAATAGAATGACATTTTTAAATGTTTGAGATATTATTTATTGTATGAATGGTAGTGATAATTTATGAAAATTAAATTGAACTACATATACGACACCATCTACCTGAATAGCTAACTTTGCACCATCTTTTTGAGTTAGTTTTTCGGGTAGTTTTTGGGCTTCTTGATGGAGTACTAATCCAAATAAATTATATAAATCAGTTGCAGATAGTTATGAAGATTTTACTTGAAGTGGTAGTGATACTTATGATTTTGAAGAACAGATTAAATGATTAAGTGAAAATGATAAAACATTATTAGTATTTACTCAAAATACTATATCTACTATTGATTTATGAGATTTTGATAGTACTAATTGAATTATAACTTATAAGACAAGTAAATTACAAACACAAGAATGAGTTACTCTACATTCTACTATAGTTACAGTATGAATGAATACTTATTTTTTATCATCATCTAATAAAATATTAAGAATAGCTAGATGAAATAATATGGAGTGATTTGAAATAGCACAATTATCACATAGAAAATATGCTTGAATAGATGAAATTATGCAAACATTAGATTTAGACCAATCAAATAGTTTTGCTTATTTCTGTCAAGATAAAAATCTAATTAAATGGTTTGTTAAAACTCAATGAGCTACTTTTAATGATTTATGTATAGTATATGATATAACTAAAGATGCTTTTTTAATAGATGAACAAAAGTATTTTTATGATTGAGTGTATTTTAAATGATATAATTATACTATATCTAATATAGAGCCTAAGGTTTATAAAGATGAATATAGCCAAACTGATGAAGGAACAGCTATAAGTTTTGAATATCATACTAAGAATTTTTATAGAACAGACCCAACATATAAAAAAGTATTATGGGAAGTAAGAACTTTATGTTTTATAAATGAATTAGCTACATTAACACAAGAAATATATGTAGATAATTGATTAGTTGATACAAAAATTGTAGATAAAACAGATATAACTATAAGTGGTTGATGATTATGAACTTCTCCTATATGAACTTTTGCTATATGAGAGTGAGATATAGAAGAAAGTGATGAATTACAAGAATTAAGTATTATAAGAACTAAATGAAACTTAAATGTAATATGAAAAAAATTTAAATTAGTTTTTAAATGTAATAGTATAGCTTGAAAGATAAAATTAGAAGATATAAATATGTTAGTAGAACAAAAACCTTGAATTAGTAACTCGTTAATTTAATTTAATAATAAAATAATATGGCTTTAGAAACTTGATATAAATCTACTTTAGCTTTACCATTAGCTTCAGCAGATACAACATTAACAGTTGCTACTGCTCCTACTTGTACTAAATGAAGATTATTAATAGAACAATGAAGTACAAGAGAGTGGGTAGATTATACTTGAGTAAGTTGAACTACAATAACTTGATTAACAAGATGATTAAGTCAAACAGCAGACCCTGCTACTTGATGAACTTGAAGTGATTTTATTGCTTGAGCAACAGTAAAATTAGTATTAATGCATGACCAAATACTAGACAAACAAAATGGTAGTATAGTAAAAGTATATGCAGATGCAACAGCAAGAGATGCAGATATAACAAGTCCTTCTAATTGAATGAGTTGTTATTTAACTAGTGAATGAGTATTTAGTGATTATCAAACTTGAGCTTGGGCTAATAGAGCTAATGGTAGTACAGCTAATGCAAGTGAAACAGTTGCTTGAAAAGTAGAAATAGCTACAGATGCTGAAATACAAGCACAAACTGATACTTGATGAACTTGAGCTAAATTAAGTGTTTTACCATCACAAATAAATCCAAATAAATTTAGTGCTAAAACTAGTGTAAGTACTTCTGATATATTACTTATAGCAGATAGTGATGATAGTAATATTTCTAAAAAAATTACTATTTCACAATTAAAAGAAGAAATCGATTTAATTACTCTTATAGCTTGAGAAGATATAAGTGCTTGAGAAACTTTAAGAAATTGAAGAGGTATTTTTAGTTTTAGTTATGAACAATTATTAAGTGATACTGAAATAGCTTTTAGTTGATGAGCAACAACAACATTATATTCTTTTACACCTGATAGTGATTGTACAGTAGATACTATAGAATTATATTGAAGTGGACAAGCTTGAGCTGTTGATGTAACTGTATATGTTACAGATAATAGTGATGTAGTAATAGACACTTCAGATACTATTTCTTATCCTTTTAGTACTCCAACTAAACATACACATACTTTTACAAGTCCAACAACATTATCAAGAGATGTTACTTATAAAATAAGAGTATATTGTGATGCTAATCAATTTAATCCTAGAGTTCAATCTACATTATCAAATGAACCTTATTATGATACTTCATTATCAGGTACAGAAGATAATACAAAAGCTTGGTTAACAAGAGCTACAGATACTGCTCAATTATCTATTATATGAATGGCAAATGATACACAAACTGCTTGAAATACAATAGAAATAGATACTCTTATTAGTAGTAATCAAAGTTGATTAACTCCTTGAAGTACTTATTATTTGAGTGATACACCTTGAGCTATATCTGATACACCTTGAAGTAATAGTAAAGAAGTATGAAAAGCATATAGTACTACTCAATTATTAATAAATTTATTTTGATAATATAAATATAAATGGTAAATTTTTGAGCAATAACAAGCCTATGAACTAGATTAATGTATGATGAGAATAAAGATAAAAAATCACAATCTACTCAATCTACTCAATCTACAAGTAGTAATGCTTGACAACCTTATCCTATTTGATGACAAGTAGGAACTAATACAAGTGGGCAACCTATTTATAATGTGAATACACCTAATAATACTACTTGAAATGCTCCACTTATTGAATTATGAAAAACAGTATTAAGAGATGAAACTACACCAAATGTTTCATCTACTTCTGGTATTTCAAGTCCAACACCTACTATTACACCACCTACTTGATGAGTAGTACCTAAAAATCAATTAAATCAAACTTGAATTGATATAAATAAAACAACAGATACAACTAAAACAACAGATACAACTTGATGAGATATTAGAATACCTTGAGTTAATTATTTTCCTGAATGAACTTGAATTACTGATACAACTTGAACTGATATAACTTGAATAAAAGAAGATGCAACTTGAATGACAACTGATGATTTAACAGCTAAAATAAGAGATTTAGAAAATCTACAAAAACAAGAATGATTAAAAGTAGAAGATTATAGAGCTATACAAAGTCAAATAGAGTATTATCAAAATGCACAAACTAATCTAAATAGAACACAAGAAGATAAACAATACACTCAAGATATGCAAAAAATAACTTGAGAAATAGCAGATATACAATCATCAGCAAGGATAAGAAATGCTCAACAAAGATTAAGTGCTTTAAAACAAAATTTGTGATATATTTGAACTATGTGAAGTCCTTGAGTATCACAACAAAAATTAAATGCAGTTGAAAATCAAATAATAGAAGCAAATAAAACATATCAAGAGTTAGTAAGAATAGAAGATTTAGCACAAACAGCTAGAGAAAAATGAGATTATAAAGCTATACAAGATTTTGAAAGACAAATGGAAGATTTACAAAATGATTTAGATGATAAGGTAGTTCAAACTATACAAGACGCTTTATCTTGATTAAGTTATAAAGAAATAGAATGAGTTATACAAGATGCTGATGAGATGGAAAAAATAAGATTAGATTTATTAAATAATTTAGATAAGAATATTGCAGATATAACTGAAGCTAATTTTAGAAAAAGACAGTATGTTTTAGATAATATGAACAATATTTTAGAAGATAGGAAAACTAAAGAAGCTAATAAATTAAAGATTAATGAAGAAATGAGTGCATTAAGGCAATTTTATGTTGATTGAAATTGAGATTATATTTTAGATGGAACAGGTTCTAAAATAGCAGTACCGCCAGAATTACCAGAATGAGTTAAACCAGAAAAAATATGAAATAAAATGTTTATGCCACAATTTGATGCTTTATGAAATTTAACTTATGTGCCTATTGATTTAATGGATGAAGTTACTTGGGGACAAAAGAGTTTAAATGCTTTAGCTCAACAATATGCTAATTGAAAAGTAAGTTTAAAAGATTTACAAGATGCTTGATTAAGTCAAACTGATATAGATAGTGTATTAAGTAAATCTGAATGATTATGAGCTACTTGAACTTGAGAATGGACTAAATTAACTGATACAAGTTTATATAACAAAGATACTTGAGAAATTAAAGATAGAACTAATTGAAAAATAACAAGTAATATGACAATAAATCCACAATCAATAGTGGATTATTCAACTAAGCTAAGATGAAAACCTAATTTACAATGTTGAGAATTAGTAAATGATTATTGGATACAAACTACTTGAAATAAAGCTTGAATGTGAGATACAATAGATAGTAAAGTAGATGCAATAGTTAATATATGAATAAGTGATACACCAGTTGCTTGATGATTATTTGTTTCAAATCCATTATGAAATGAAGTATGACATACTTGAATAGTACAAAGTGTTAATCCAGATTGAAGTATAACAGTATTAGAAGCTAATGCTGATTGATTAAAAGAATGACAATACCCAACATTAAAAACATATACTGCAGAAGATACACAATATATGTATTTTAGTAATGCACCAACTTCTAAACAAACAAAAGTATTTGATAAACCTAGTGAGCCACAATTTGAAGCATATCTTAAAACTTGAAAAATATGAGCAAGTGCAACTGAATTAGAAAGTATTATAAAACAATTTGGTAGTGAAGAAGAATTTAAACAACAAGCTGAAAATTATAATAATAGTGAGAATTGACCTAGACAAAAAGAATTAGAAAAGATAATGAAATTAAGAGACCAAGTTAAAGGTTTTGTATCTCCAGAAAATAAAGAAGCTTTAGATAATTCTGTTGGTAAATGGCAAACTTCTATGACACCAAATAGTAAATTAAGAAAAGAAAATTATTTAGCAGATATTCAAAACTTCTTAGAATGAAAAACATTAGAAGCACTTATAAATGCAAAATGAGAATGAGCTACATTTTGAGCTTTATCTAATCAAGAATTATGAATGTTAAGAACTAGTGCTACTAAATTAAATCAATTAGTAGACAGAGATGAAAATGATAATGTAATTTGATTTAAAGGAAGTTATGAAAATCTTGTTAAAGAGATGAATAATATAGTAAATACATATAATGAAATAATTACTAAAAAACAAAAACAAATAGCTTGAGAATGATGACCAATATTTACAGATACAGATTGAGTTAAATATAGTTTGCAAAGTTTAATACAAGAAATGGAAAATCAAATAAATCAATGAATAGCAACAGAAGAACAATGGTTAGATTTCTTAGAAAAAAATAATTTATCATATATTATAGATTAATATGGCAATAAATGTAAATGCAATACAAGATACTAGTGTTCAAAGGTGAGATATACTTTGAAGATTAAAGCAATTAAAACAGCAAAGAATGCAACCAGAACAAACTCAAATACAACCTATGTCTATTGAGTGATTTTATGAGTATTGAACAAAACCAGCATTAGAAAGATTAGGTAGTGCTATAAAATGAGTATGAGAAATATGAACAGAAATAGTATGATGAACTATTCAAGCTTGAAAAGATATTAAAAATATTGCTACTTGACAAGAAGTATGACAAGATGCTTGAATAATTTGAAGAACAAAAGAAAGATTTTGAACAGCTTTGAAAGAAAGTACAGAAGCAGTAGATGCTCAATATGAATGAGAACAAACTGTTAAAAGAACTATATTACAATGATTATGATTATGAGCTTGAGCTACTTCTGAAACAATATGAGATATATTTATATCAACATTAAAAACAGTTGCACCAAAAGAATTAGAAGATGCTACAAAAGAAGCAATACAGTATTGATTAACAGAAACAGAAACTTGACAAAAACTAATAAATATATTACAAGGAATACAGCAAGATTATGAAACATTACAAAATATAGACCCAAATCAAGCAAGAGATTGGAAAGCAAAATATGGTTGATTAATGTTAGCTTGGGATATAGCTTGATTAGGTTGAGTTAGTAAAGGTAAAGCACCTATACAACAATGAGTTAAGAATATATGAACTTGATTAACAAAAGTATGAGAATGATTAACTACTACTACACAATGAATTAAAAAATGAATTAGTTTAGCTTGAAAATCAGCATCAGAGCAAAAAGCAACTATATTACAATCATTAAAAGGTTGAGTAAAAGAATTAAAAACTTGAGCTAAAGAAGTATTTTGAAAATGATGAGATAGTATTGAAATAGCACAGAAAAAAGCTTTTAAATCAATGAACCCTACAATTAATAAATTATCTAAAGATAGAAATTTATGAATATTAAAGTGTAAAGCAGATAGAGCTAATGAAGTTATATTAGAAAAAGGTTATAAACCAACTGATACTTCCACAAGAGTTGATTTTCATTCTAAAGCTATGAAAGAAACTTGGGATGATGTAGATAAAGTATTAAAAAGTAGTTGAATAGATGATACAATTGATTTTAAGAAAGTATGACAAGTTATAGATGATTATTTAACTAAAAATCCAGCATTAAAAGATTTAGCACCAAATGATTATGCAAAATTAAAAAAATTAGCAGAAGAATATATTGCTTTATGAAGTAAAGATATGATGTATGCTGAAAATGCTAAACAAATTATTAATTGATTAGTTAAGAATTGGAGTGAATGAGAAAAATTAAGTGAAGCTGTAAGTTCTTGATTAAGAAAAGCATCAAGAGAATTATGAAAATTAATGGATGAAAAATTAGATGCTATCCCTTGACAATTAAAACAATTAAAAAAAGATTATTGAGCATTAGCAGAAACTTATGAAGATGTAATTAAAGCAAATATAGTAAATCAAAGAAAAAAATGATTATGATTATATGAAAGTTATTCAAGATTAGAATGATTTTGAGATATAGTTGAATGAGCTTTATGAATATTTAGTAAACCTGAAACTACACTTCCTGTTGTTTGAAAATGAATAGCTAAAATATTTTTATGAAAACAATTACAAAAACTTAAAGACCCAGATATATTAACAAAAGATGCTTTTGAAACATTATCTAAAACAATTACAAAAAAAGCACCAGTAGAAAGTTCAATAATATCGTGACAAACAAAAAAATGAGTAAATATGGCATTAAAACAAGAAATACCAAAACCAATAACACCACTTAAACCTACAGTAAAAACAAAAAATGTATGAAAAGTTAAACCTGAAACAAAAGTAGTACCAAAACAAACTAAACCTACTACTAAACCTACTACTAAAAAATGATTTGATAATAAATGAGCTTATGTAAATCCTTGACAAGTAGTTAAAGATATAAAAACAACAATAAGTAAATTAAATACGAAGAATATAGCTACTATTGCTTGAAATATAGCTAAACAACTATGAGTAGATGTAAAAAAAGTAGTACCTTTATTAAAATGATATGTAAAGAAATATTGAGAAAAGATAAAAAATAAATTAGCAGAAATATTTGATGATTTAGCAGATAAATTAGGTATTAGAAGTAAGTTTATGCCTGATAGTGAACTTATAGCAAATAGTAAAAATTGAATAATATGGGAAAATTTTGGTAAAAAATTCAATGATTTAGAACAATTTAAAAAAGAAATTAAAGTTTGATTACACGATGATTTAATAAATAAAATTGAAAAAATACCTAGTGATGTAGAAAGATTAAAATTAGTTAAAGCAAATCAAGCTCAAAAAAGAGCTTGGATTAAACAAGGTCTTATTAAAGAAGATAAACCAGTTAATTTTAAATTAAATAAAAATAAAGAATGGGTAATTGTAAAAGATAAAAACAAGTGAGTTGCTAAAAAAAAAGTAAATAAATGAGTTACAGAAAAAAATCTTGTTAGTGAAGCTTGAATTAAGGAAAAAACAATTATTTGAAAATTAGACCCTGATGTAGCTAATTCATTAAAAAAAGCTAAATGACTTTCAGCAGATGATATAATGAAAAAACATCCTGATATTAATTTAAAAAGAGATGTTAGTGTTAGAGATATACATTGAAAAAAAGATATTATACCTAAATGAGAAGCATTAACTCCTTATGAATTAAAAGGAAATAAAGTTGTTCTTCAAGATTGAGAAACTTATATAGTTAGTAAAAGTCAGTTTCAAAATATAAAACAAAACAGTATAATTTGAGAGAAAAAACCTTTTGCTCCTGAATTAAAATGAACAAAAGAAACTATAAAATTACAAAGAAATATTAAAAAAGAAATATTAGATGCACAAAAAGAATATGATAAATTAACGAGTGAACTAAAAAAAATACAAGATAAATATCCT
>Ga0099850_1001587_pt1 | contig 10641 bp, 18 predicted proteins | sample CB_VirMetaG_5_FD_79182 | JGI IMG/M metagenome (GOLD analysis project Ga0099850, IMG submission 79182) | Freshwater to marine saline gradient viral communities from Chesapeake Bay - CB_1508_1D Viral MetaG | ecosystem: Environmental > Aquatic > Marine > Coastal | place: USA: Chesapeake Bay...
CTAAATCGAATAGCTCTTCAGATAGCTCATCGGACTCGAATAGCTCTAACAAAACCTCCAGTAGCCTATCTAGCATTGGTGGAGGAACAGCCCAACGAAATGTAGGCTTTCGCTTCTCAGTACTGGGCGTAGCCCTAGGCGCAGAATGGTCAGCAAAGGATCGCATGCGTCTAGCAGTATATGACCGACTAAAGGACACTAATCCAGATGCAGCCGCCCATGCCCTGTGCAAAACCGATGCTCTTCGTGATCTTGAGGACTGCGTCTCTTTAGTTAATCTTTCAAAAGGGGTAGCTGAGCCAGTAGAGCCAGCAGCGGCTATTCCTCCCCCTATCATAAAGCCAGACCCTCGTATAGAGGTCCTACAAAGAGAGGTAATAGCCCTTCAGCAAGCTCCTCAGCAAGCTCCTCAGCAAGCCTCCGTTGATCCTCTAGCCTCAGTAAGGGCTAAGCTATCAAGTATAGAAAAAGTAGAAATCAAATGAATTGGCAGACCGCAGCAACTACCGCCGCCGGTGTAATCATTACACTATTGCTCACAACCGCGTATACCAGATACCAAGCAGGCGAACAAGCTGAGGTTGCCAACGCTCCAGCCATTATAGCTCTAAATGAAGAAATAGCACTTCTCAATAGAGAAATCGTAGACACAAAAAAAGAGCTTAACGCTCTTTTAGTGGCCTTTACAGAGGCCGAAGCGACCGCTCGGGCTGAGCGAGCCGCCCTAGCAAACCAAGGAAATCAACTCCTAGAGGCTCTCCTTAATTAAGTGTTTTGAAAATTATGGAGAACCTACTGGTTCCTATAGGACTCAGTACATCCCCATTTAAAAAAGGGCCTGCCCATAACAAAGGATATACTTTTCCCCCTCCTGGTAGTTCTAACTCGTCTAATTCTAGTGGTGTGCCCATTATAAAATTGACGCCTAGTTTTTGTAGTGCCCAAATAAACATTAGGCTTCCCATGTTTCTACATCCTTTAGCAGTACTAGTGATTCGTAGCCGTTATATTCCTTTATAATGAATCTCTCTCCTATTGGCACCCACTGAATTTCGGCCTGATCCCAGCCGCCAAGATATATATCTTCGTCCTGTAAGTATTCTGCTGCTTCCTTCCAAGAGGCTCCTGCTAGTTTCAATTCTATTAGGCCTCTATCTAGGGCCAGAAACTTATCTTTAGGGGGAGCTTCCCATGTTGACCACCCAGCCCCATGTCCAGGAGACACTAGAACTGCTGTTTTTCCGTCTTTTCTATATTTTTTCATTTATTTTTCAGCCCCAGCTGGTTTAGTAAATCTCAAGGCTCATTTCCTCTGTCATCTAACATATAGAATACTATATCTTCAGGCTCCCAATCACAATTTTCACAATAAAGGGCTTCTTCCTCTGGAGGCTCATAGTAAGAGCCAGGAAATCCTTTATCGAACGTCAATTCTTGCCCACATACGGGGCACATTTGCCAACTATACATTTGTTTCTCCATTTTGCATATATTATACGCCAGGAGAGTTAAAAAGTCAAGAAATAAAAAAAGGCCCCTAAAGGGCCTTTCTTCAAAAGAGCTAGTCTAAAGTCTAAAATAAATTCCCACTTGAAACGAGCTTATATCCAGCTTTCGATTATCCACCCACCAAGACTCGCATTCCTCAGTAGGAGGCCACTCACACTTACCCGTGTATGCCTGAAGTTGCTCGTTTAGCTGCAAGAACTGATAGGCTGCACTTACTGCTACATTTTCACTCAAATCAACTAGGACGCCTACGCGTCCACCGTATTCTGAGTCAATGTTGTATTCAGTCTCCTTGAAGTGTCGATTTCCACGCCGCCCATGAATGTTGTTCAACTCAGTTACAACAGCCTCGTCCCTAATTACATCCTTAGTGGTAGCGTCAGGCTCAAAACGACCAAACTCCAGAAAAGGTCTCAATCGACCATACTCACCCTGCACGCCCACTCCATAGCTAATGAGCTCAATATCTCCCATTCGCTGGCCTACTAGCCTCACATTGGGTCTATCATAGCCCGCCCATCCGTATAGGCCTCCATGCGCTACTTTTAGCTGTACAAACGGTACGTCTGCATCAAGTCTCACACTGTCAAAAGTGTTATGATTCACTCCGACTTCAAAAGTAAGTGCATTTGCTGCACCCGATAGAAGCATGGTAGTCCCTATTAAAAAATTTCTCATACTGGGTCCTGTGGTGTTTCCATCCAATGAGTTACTGCCCATTGACCGGTTCTTCCCCGTCTAACCAGCCTCGTCCAGGCCAGAAGATAAGGTATCTTTGATATTTACCAGTACCATCGTCTATAAAGACTCGATACCATGCATTGTCCGAAGGAAGTTCGTCATCTACACTCTTCCAAGTGAGTGCATCAACCAGTCCTTCTAGTTGTGAGCCTCCTCTGGCTCTTCCTCATAAGCCTCTAGCGTCTGGTATGTACGTCATTCCCAGGGTAGATCGCTTCTGAACGGATTCTTCTCATTAACTTTCTGACGAATCTTATCAGCCTTCTCAGGCCAGTAGTACCCAAAAATAGTCCAAACTCCTATAAGTGCCAGCGGCACTAGTATTAAATACATTCTAGCTCCTCTATTATATCGTTTAAAATTACTGCTAGATCCTCGATGTGATCTTCACTTAGTTCTATGTTGACTCTATCCTCTAGGGCCTCCACCCAAGAGTTTAGTATATCAGTTAATTGGTCTTCTCTTCTTTCTAGTATGGTATATAACGTGCCTGGAAATGGGATTATCATTACGTTCTCCTACCCTAGCCACTTATCTCCGTGACACATTTATAAATAATAAGGGCTCCTGTAATCAGAATTATACCCAATATTAACTCAAGAGGCATTCAGCTCTCCGCAGTCTAAGCAAAACCACCCTGCAGGTAGTAAGGGCTGCCATTTGTTTTCGGCCTCTCCTTTGTCATACTCATGCTTGGTGCGACGTTTACACGTTTTACACCATATTTTCTTTTGACCATATGAGTCTTGAAACTCGTTGCTATTTTCTATGTTCATTTTCAGGTACCGCAATAATTACACAGTGCTGATCTCTTGGTAGATTGGCCTCACATCCGTCTATAGCTCTAAAACTATCTAACCTCCCAGTATAAAAACCTAAGAGAAATACGGCAGCTATTAAAAGAAGTGTTCCTGCCACAACTCCGAGCTCCTCTAATAGGCCCATTATCCTTGCCCTCTGTATTTCTTAAAAGAACGTTTTTGATACTTTGATCGAGGTCTAGAGTTTACACTACGACCAATAGATGTTTTCTTAGGGGCTCGGTCGGCTTTTTGTACGCCTTTCTGAATCGCCATTATTTTATTGTCTCACTTTATAGGTTGATTGTCAAGTATTAAATATCGTCTGATGCACGGTTCTCACTACGCTCAACGGAGAATCCATCGGGGTAGCGGGCCTCTAGCTTAGCCACATTAGTAGCTTCAATTTCTTCTCTCGTTGTTCCAAGGGCCACACAAGCAAGAGTGAAGTAGAAATATAAATCTCCTAGCTCTTTCTTCATGTGCACAATTGATGCTGTGTCTAGTGACTTTCCCTGGTAAGTTATTTTCTTAACTATTTCGCTGAACTCACCCGCCTCCGCGGGTAAACCTACAGCAGCCGTCTCAAGCATTGCCACATTGACAAGGCCTCTAATATGCATACTGCGCAGAGATTCCAAGTAGGCATCAAAGTGCTTACTTTGCTCACTTGTTACAGACTCCACAAATTCATCATATCTCATTTAAAATCTCACTTATCTCTTCCATTGTCAAATTTTCTTTCCTCTCTTCACCCCATTCCAGCGTATACAGCCCATCAGGCTGTAGTGTTATTCTAATATCCAACGCCATATAATCCAACTAACATCTACGCAGAACCCATCAGAAAAGTTTAAGCTAATCTGAGGTAGTAGGTGTATTTGTCTGTTTATTTCCCAGTCGTTCTGATAACTAATCATCTTTTCTCCACTCTAAGCCTTCATTGCGCGATCAACAAACGCTAAATTAAACCCGCCTGCCTCTAAAAAGTTGCGGTAGGATCTGCACTCCCTCTCTAACTCCTCTATCCGCTGTTCCAGGTACAAAACGTGTTTAGACGCTTGGCTAAGGTCATAAGCCAAACCTGAGTCGTTATACCTATTTGACGCTGTCACAGAATGGCTGTGCAATGCTTCACTCCAATCACTCATCTTTTCAGCCCCCCTCATACCTTAATTCCTTCCCGCTCTAGAATATACCCACATTCAATAGCGATTTCCTGGTGCTCTTTTTGAGTCCCATTTCCACTTCGTAGGCCCACAAAGTGAATCCAACTACGAATAGTACCATTCATGTACATAGTAGTTTTAGTCATTCCTTCGGGTAGAACCACACGGGCCTGCTCTTTAGCTATATTCTTCTCAAGGGCCCACTGATAAGCCTTAGAAGAGGCCTCTACAACCTTAAGTTGCTGCTGGGCCCATTCAGCCTTCAAAGAGTCATCATGTGTCCAAATAGAATTTTGTCTGTTCTTACTATCTTGAAGACGTGCTTCTCGGATTACAAAGTCCAGTGAGACCTCTGCATACCTTTGACTGTTGTGTGTGATAATTCCATTAGCTACATAGTTGTGGCAGTCGTGGTCTACTTCTATATCATAGGTTTCTTTTTCTCCTATATACTCTATACTTTCAACTATAGCCCATTTTATAGTTTCTAGGGGCCTTAATCCTTCTTCAATTGTTTTTGTAGAGTGGCACTCTTTACATAAGGCTCTTAAATTAGTTATATCTAAGGCTTTTTCTGGAAACAGATGTACTGGAAGTTTATGGTCTACTTCACTGTTTTTTCTGTCTATCTCACTATTACACTCTACGCACTTAAATCCCTGGGATACTAGTAAGCTTAAGTGCTCTCCCTTACATATTTGAGATATTCTTTTTCTCCAGGAAAGTCCATCATCTATAGAATAGTTGCCGTTTATGTATAAGTTATTATCTTGCCCTTTCCTAGAAGATGCACTCTGCTTTAACCGAGTTTCTTTACTAGTAGGTTTATTAAACTTAGGTTGTTCCTCTTTTGGGAGCCCTTTATTCCATATATCCGTATAACTAGCTACTTCCTTTTTAGTAAATTGAAGGCGGTGCCTTGCTAACCATTTTCTAATAGTATGGTAGGAACATCCCGCTTCTTCTGCAATACCTTCTACTCCTGTTTTATTCTCTATGCTTCTTATCTTTGCTTGTTCTAGCCAATCCCTGTCTCTATACACAGGAGTGCCATTAATAGCAAGGCCGTCTCCTACCTTAATATTTTTTAAGGCAGAAAACCCATTTCTAGTGAAAAATTTATGCTCTTCTGTACACTCTATTGTCTTTCCGTCATGTAAAGTGAGTTTGTAGCATTCTTTGCTTCCGGTTTTAAATACCTCCTTTACTTTTACAGGAATTAATTTCTTAGTTACATCATCATATGCTCTAACTAACCAATCTGACATGGCGCTGTACTGGGGAGACTGCTGTCTCTCAAATAATTTTTCTATGGGTACTTTCTTACTTCTACCAGATTTCGTCATAGTAGTAATTAAAGTCCCCTCTGCTACACAAAATTCTTGATATGAGAAACTCCTGTGTCGCAGAATCTGGCGACCTATGTCGCGAGTAGTCTGAATCTCCACACACATAGAAGTCATCTCAAACGGACTCCAATGCTGATTTCTAATAAGGTAGCCAATCAGCTTATCGTTCTCAGTACTAAACTGATTTGCAGGATTAGAAACCCGCGCAGAATAACATATTAGGTCTCCTAGAGACTTAATTCCTTTTTTCTGAAGCTCTGGTACGGCTTCGGTTTTAGATACAAGTGTTACTTTCATAATTTCTCCATGTTCGCGCATATTATACTACATATTGCCCCCTTTGTCAAGTACTATTTAGATACCAAAATTTAGTTCTTTACATTGTAGGTCAATCCCCGTATAATATACTTTCAAAATTGAGAAAAAGTTCTTTTTTGGAAAGCGTGACAGTAACACTATAGATGTTTTTATACACAAAGACTGGTCCAGCTTCAGAAAAAGAACTTCAAAACGGTTTAAAGGATCTTTTCAGCAATCATGTAAAGCACTTGTAATGCCGTGGTCCCTGGTTCGAATCCAGGTCGTCCTTCGGGGCGGTAGCTCAGTGGTAGAGCACGTACTATGAGATCCTGTATGGCTTAGTTCAGCAATTAAATTGGAAAAAAGTTAAGCCAGTAAAATATGAATGCCTACAGCAATATATTTAGGTAAAAAATAAGTGCATTCAGAACAATAAGATTTAGTACAGCAACTAAAAAAGTAAGGTTCGACTCCTTAGGATTTATCCTTGCTACTATCTGCTCGTCTGGAGCATCCTAAATCTGACTAACAAAGGAAACAAAATGTCATTCAAAACAGCAGCTCTTAGCACTCCTACTGGTTTTACCGAAAATGGTGCGCTAACACATACTTCAAGCGGATCAGCTCTATTAGACTTTTTCTCTAAGTCTGGTGCTGCTCGTAATATGCCGGATAGAGACTTAGTATCTCTTTTCTTGGCAGCAATGACAGAAGATTCTCGCCTAGCTATGCAAACTCTCGCCTGGCTACGAGATGCTCGTGGGGGTGCCGGAGAGCGTAAGGCTTTTCGCGTTATTTTAACGTACCTTGCGAATACTACAAGTCTAGCTCATAAGCATTTGGTAGAGACTCTAATCTCTCACACTCCTGAGTATGGGCGGTATGACGATCTACTATGTCTATTAGGTACGCCTCTTGAAGGTAGAGCTATTGCTACTCTGTTAGATGGGTTTCAAAATCCTGAAAAATATAAGCTGGCCGCTAAGTGGATGCCACGAAAAGGCCCAGTAGCCGCTAAACTAGCGGGAATCTTTAAAATGACTCCTCGCGAGTGGCGTAAGTTTCTTGTACAGAGATCAGACACTGTAGAGCAACTTATGTGTGCTAATAAGTGGTCTGAGGTTGACTATGAGAAAGTCCCTTCTGTAGCTACTGCACGATATAAAAATGCGTTCGGACGTCACGACGTATCTGCTTATAAAGAGTGGATTGAGAAAGTTGAGCGTGGCGAAGCTAAGATCAATGCCGGAGTTGTATTTCCGCACGATGTGCTGAAAGCCCTTAGCTACTACTACAACTACAACTACAACACAGATGTGAATAAGAGTGTGATTAACGCTCAATGGAATGCCCTCCCTAATCTGTTAGGAGACGAGTTCATTCTACCTATGGTAGACGTAAGTGGCTCTATGGATACTCCTGTATCTGGAACTACTACTGCTATGGACGTGGCAGTAGGACTAGGATTATATCTCGCAATGAAGCAGACTGGGGCATTTTCTGGACTATTTTTGACCTTTTCCGGCAATCCAGAGTTTGTAGAAGTTTCTTCTCCAAATGTAGTAGATAACTACCCGAAGATGGTCAGATCTGATTGGGGAATGAGTACTAACATTGAGTCTGCATTTAATGCTGTTCTTCAAGCAGCCGTGCGAAACCATGTGCCAAGTTCACAAATGCCGCGCAAATTGCTTATCATTTCCGATATGGAATTCGATATGTGCACTAGTGGAACTAACTACGAGAATGCTCGTGCTATGTTTGAGGTAAACGGATACGAGCTTCCTCAAGTAATTTTCTGGAATGTAAATGCACGTCAAGTGAAAAATTCACCTGTCAAGATTCATGACACAGGTACAGCGCTAGTGTCTGGCTACTCTCCTTCGATTCTTCGTGGAGTTCTGTCAGATAATATTTCCCCTACCTCTGTGTTTTTAGATACTGTAGACATACCCCGCTATCGTATCTTTTAGAGAAAGGGGCTGAGGCCCCTTTTTTTATTTCTTGATTTTTTAACTTTCCAGGCGTATAGTATCTTCTCAAAATGGAGAAATAAATGAAAGAATTTTTGCAATCTCTGGAACCAGAGGATGTTAAGATGATAGCTATTCTTGAAGCTATACTTATTTTCTTTGGACTAGTATTTGGGACTGCCTTCCTTGGCATTAGTTTGATGACAGCTATCTGGACATTTTTATTATTTTCAGCTCCTCTTCCTACTGGCATATGGATTTACGTAAAAATTACAAATTGGATTAATAGTTAAGCCCTCTTAGCTCAACTGGTAGAGCAACCGCCTTGTAAGCGGTAGGTTCGCGGTTCGACTCCGTGAGAGGGCACCATAAATAAGGAGAAAGAAAATTAACAATAGTTCTGAGGGTATAGGGTTTGTTGGACTACTAACAATTCTGTTTATAGGATTGAAGCTAACCGGATATATCGGTTGGTCTTGGTGGTGGGTATTGTCGCCTTTATGGATATCAGGGGCAGTATTAATACTTCTAGTAGTTTTATTAGCTGTTATACTAAAAGGGTAAGATAATGCATAAGAGTCTAACAATGGAAGTGCTCCAAGAAGCTGTAGAGAGACAAATGTTTGGTCTCGACAATCCAGGCTTCTGTATCCTATGTGGAGAAGAGTACAATGAATGCGAGCCTGACGCTCGTGGGTACTTCTGTACTGAGTGTGAAGAGCACACTATTTACGGGGCAGAAGAATTATTACTTTCTCTAGAGTTTAAACAAGCGCCTGGAAATATATGATGATAGACACGCGTGCAAATAAATCAGACGGCTGGCCGGTTGGTTCAATAGTATCTCATAAGGGTAACAGGACACTAAGGTTTAAAATTTTGGGAGGCGCTGGTTATGTTAATTCTAATTTAGATGTTGTGTCTCTAAAGAATTTGACTAAAAATGGAAAAACTGTCGATAATGATTTATATGTTCAGCCTGTTATGAGCTTAGAGACAGGCAAATCCTATTATGTAAGGTTGAATTCAATATGCCTACCAGACTAAAAGGGTGCATTCCCGTAGAAGATCTAATTATTGGAGGAGTGTACCTAGTAAAAGCTAGAAACTTCTCCCTAGGTATGTGGAATGGCCGAGAGTTTATTGGCCCTCGATTTAAGTTCGGGGATACTTTTCTAGATACTGAGATTCACTGGGACCTGGATGAACGATACGGAACTGCTCAACCGCTAGAACTTTTATATACAGATGCTGACGCGGAAGAAAAACTAGAGGAATATATAGAGGCATCATCCAAACGGTTAGGACTCCCGTCTGATAAACGGGGAATCTAGGTTCAAATCCTAGTGCCTCTACCAAAAACAATTGGCGAGTAGTTCAGAGGTAGAACGCTTGACTGTTAATCAAGTTGTCGGTGGTTCGATCCCACCCTCGCCAGCCAGAGAAATAAGATGACACAAGAAGAGTTTGACGAAGGGGCAACAGCCCAAAGAGCCCTAAGAGAGTCTCAAGGGTATGAAATGTTTTTAGAGGTGCCAGAATGCTGGTTCGAACCAAGATTATTTTTTGGCTCCGTAGTTCAATCGGGAGAACATCGGCCTGTCACGCCGAAGGTAGCGGGATCGAAACCCGCCGGGGTCGCCAAAAAATAGTTCTTGACTAGAAATGGAAATAAGCGTATAATATCTTTTCAAAATTGAGGAAAGAAATCAAAAAACAGTTCTTGATTTTTTAACTGAACATGAGTATAATATCTTCTCAAAATTGAGAAAAAGAATTTTTAAAAGAGGGCAGAACCTTTCTACAAGGCTCCTACTTCTGCCTTCCTTTAAGAATTTGGCGGCATAGCGTCATATATTAAGGTCAGCAATGACCCCAAAGGGAGAGCCCTACAACTCTCCGCCCTCCGTGGGAAATCTATGCAAGCCGACTAGGCCCGAAAGGGTGCTTATCTCATAAGAGGTGAGAATAGTGCGGACGTAAGAATAGTGGAAAAACTAAGATTTACAAGCCCGAAAGGGGAACTTGGGTCTTAGAAGAGTAACGGGTGGTGCCGACCCCACTACAGACCAACTTACTAGCATGAACTAGGAAAGGTAGTGTAGCTGTCCGAGTTTTACAGACAAGGGCTACTATGCAGTATTAGTGAAAGGGTGCAAAGCCTGATCGCGAAATACGGTTAAGTATCCGGTAGGAGAAAGACATTGAGGTGTGTTGTATTTCGTATCTAATAAGGTGCGAAGCAACTGGAGCAGCACATCTTCGTAGTTTATTTTGATATAGCTCAATTGGTAGAGCATCAGCTTTCAATGCTGGGTGTCGGTGGTTCAACTCCATCTATCAGACCTTAAAAAAACGCAAAGTCTGCTCCGGTACAGAACGAAAATTGTCTAATACCTGACCTTATGGAATCAGGTTCAACGGACCTCGCAAGGGAAAGTTGATTTGTGAATGAAAAGATCGTAGTCTCTTAGCGGAGACGAGCAGCTCGCAAGGCTGACGGGACAGGAATCACAGAGTAGTTTTGTACGACAAGTCTACTGCCTGACTTTAAATGGCGACATTGTTAGTCTACTATTATAGCTATAGTGGATATCGAGAGAACCTTAACTTGGATAATTCTCGAAGGGCTAACGGCTAAGGGTGTAATCTCAACCCTAGCACCTAGAAGTCTTAAATAAGGTCGCTTATTTAAGACTTTTTTATGAGGAACAATTGGAGGGAAGCATTGCCGGTGATGTCCTCACTGTGACTGAGATTCAAGAGGGTTCGATTCCCTCCCCTCCTCCCAGAGAAATAA
>Ga0099850_1001588_pt1 | contig 10632 bp, 15 predicted proteins | sample CB_VirMetaG_5_FD_79182 | JGI IMG/M metagenome (GOLD analysis project Ga0099850, IMG submission 79182) | Freshwater to marine saline gradient viral communities from Chesapeake Bay - CB_1508_1D Viral MetaG | ecosystem: Environmental > Aquatic > Marine > Coastal | place: USA: Chesapeake Bay...
ATGAGCGAGGACATTTTAAAAGACAGTTGGGTTCCAGAAGGACCTGTCAGTAAAAAGATAAAAGAAAGAATCAAGAAGGCAGGCAAGAGATTCCATTCCAACGACAACATATCAGAATTCATAGAAGAAGGTGAGATGGATCTGTTACAGGCAGAGGTGCAAGAGAAACTGCAAGGTGTGTTAGACAGTCTCGTGATCGACACGGAAAACGATCACAACACGCACGAAACTGCTAAACGTGTGGCCAAGATGTACATCAGAGAAACGTTTGGCGGTAGGTTCAAACCAATGCCGAGGGTGACAAGTTTCCCTAACATGGGTTACAAGAGTATGTACACAAGTGGTCCAATATCAATAAGATCAACGTGTGCCCACCACTTCCAGAACATAGTGGGTAAGGCCTGGGTAGGTATTATTCCAAACGGAGAAGTGATTGGATTGAGCAAATTCAACAGGATCGTACACCACATAGTTGAGAGACCACAGATACAGGAAGAGATGACCACACAGATCGCAGAAGAATTGAAGAAGTATGCAAAGACTGAGAACATAGCGGTTGTTGTAAAGGCGGAACATCACTGCATGACGCACAGGGGTGTTAGGGAACATGAATCAGATATGACCACTGCGATAATGCTGGGTGCATTCAAAGAAGATCCAGCGACCAGAGATGAATTCTACAAAATTTGCATGAGCATGAAGGGTCATGGCTAAGAAGAGTAAGAAACAAATCAAGATCGAGCAGGCCAACATGCAGTCAGACAACATAGAAATGAGTTCATGGAGCACAGAAGAAATGAGTTCTAATGGAGTGGAGATGTCCGGCCCGGACAATTTCTCATATTCGTTTGCTGATCTTGACGAAGACTTTGCCCGAGTGAATCCTTCTGCGACCGTAGGAACAAGTTACACCATAGACGGTATTAATTTTGACTACAATGACGAAGAACTTAGGAAAAAATATCCTGCCCTGCAAGACGCTTGGAATCACTATAAGAATGTGAAACACATGTGCGAACAGAAAGAAAAAGAAAATGAGGATTAAAGAAGACATAAAATTAAACTTTGATGACGTGTTAATGGAACCAAAACGTTCAACTTTGAGCTCAAGGCGTGATGTGGACATGACAAGGAAGTTTACATTCCGTAATTCAGGAAAAGTTATGAACTTCACACCCATATTTGCCAGTAACATGGACGGTGTTGGAACATTCTCAATGGCCAAAGTTTTACAAAAACATCAGATGATGACAGTGATAACAAAAAGCACCACTTTAGACCAGTGGAGAGAAGCAGTTGGCACAGGACTTAGATTACAGAGTGTCAGTGTATGCACAGGAACAAACAAGATATGGGATCCAGAGGCCGCTGATTATAAGAGTATGCAGGCTGTTCTATCAAGTTTCCCAGATGTTAAGATGATAACCGTTGACGTGGCAAACGCATACCACCAGAATTTCGTAGACTTCATCAAGATGGTGAGGGATGACTATCCTGAAAAGGTCATAGTGGCAGGTAATGTTGTGACACCAGAGATGGTTGAAGAACTGATCATTAATGGAGCAGACATGGTCAAGATAGGCATCGGACCTGGATCTGTATGCACCACTAGGACTATGACTGGTATAGGAGTACCACAATTTTCAGCGATATTAGAATGTGCTGATGCGGCCAATGGTGTCGATGGACACATAATGGCGGACGGTGGCTGTGTTTGGCCAGGTGACATCGCAAAAGCATTCGGCGGCGGAGCACACGCTGTGATGATTGGGGGTATGTTGGCAGGGCACGACGAATCAGAACAACCAGTCGTTGATGGTAAAGTAGAATTTTATGGAATGAGTTCTGACAGGGCACGTGAGAAACACGGAAAACGTAAAGACGGATACCGAGGCAATGAGGGTAGATGGATAAGCCTACCACACAGGGGACCAGTTGAACCAACAGTGGAAGACATACTAGGAGGAGTGAGATCGGCCGCTACCTATATAGGAGCAAGGAGATTGAAAGACATGCCCAAGTGTGCAACATTCGTCAGAGTTGAAAACAATATAAACAAGGTCTATGAACGATACACCAGATAAAATAGAACCAATTAAAGAAAAACTAGACGACAAGATCAAGGCGTTGAATTCTTCTAGGGTTTACAAGAAGATCACACCACGTGGAGACCTGTCTTGGTACATAAAATGGTTCTCAGTGGTGTTGATACTGATAGCAACAGCGGCCAGGAGTGTTGGCACCATTCCGCATATAGACATGTGGTTTGGTTTGTTTGGCACGGTAGGTTGGGCATTTGTTGGATATCTATGGCACGACAGAGCACTGTTGTTCCTGAACGCTGTACTTGTTACATTGTTAGTAATGGGACTTATGAACTACTACTTTGCAATATGACGGAAGAAGTTAAGAAAAGTTATTTCACAACAGGTCAGATGCGTAATGCCTTGATACAGATTGAAGACAAGATGGTGCATTCCAACTGGATGCCATCAATAATATTGGGTATCAACAGGGGTGGCTGTATTCCGGGAGTATACCTCTCACACCGGATAAAAGTACCACACGAGGCACTAGACATTAGACTGAGAAATCACACCACCAAGCCAGACCTAAGGACATTGGAAAAGGCGTTCGCTTGGCAGAAGAAGATTCTTATCGTTGACGACATCAACGACACAGGAGAGACATTTCAATACATACTTGACCATTTTGGTAAGCGTGAAGATCGTATCAGGTTCGCCGCGTTGATCAACAACAAGCCAAGCAAGGTAAAAGTAGATTACCATGGCTATGAGATCAACAAAGATGAAGCACCCGCGTGGATCGTTTTCCCATGGGAGGAATGGGACAAATAACGTAAAAGTTGTATTGACTTATAAGCAAAAATCCAATTAAAATAACATTTAACAAAAACAAAGGAGAAACATATGTTAGATAAACTCTTTGGTTTGACAAAAGCCAAGACATCAGTGAAGACTGAGATCATGGCCGGAGTCGCCACTTTCCTAACAATGGCCTACATTACCGTGGTCAATCCTGCGATACTTTCTACGGAAGGTTCGGGAATGGACTTTGGTGCTGTGTTCACGGCAACGATTATCGCGGCTGTGGTTGGTACATTGATTATGGGACTATGGGCGAACTGGCCCGTGGCACTAGCACCAGGTATGGGACTTAATGCGTTCTTTACTTTTGGTGTTGTGTTTGGAATGGGGTACACATTCCAACAGGCACTGGCCGCCGTATTCGTGGCGGGATTGGTGTTCATCGTGCTATCGGTCACACCCGCTAGGAGATATATTATTAATTCAATTCCGAGAAGTATGAAACTTGGGGTTGGGGCCGGTATAGGATTATTCCTTGCAATTATTGGCTTCAAGAACGCGGGCATTGTTGTAGACAATCCTGCTACCCTAGTTGGACTTGGAGATATCTCAAGTTGGCCTGTTTTATTGGCTGGCTTAGGATTTGCTGTAATGGCTATCCTCGACAAGAGAAAAGTTCCAGGTGCGATCATCATTGGAATACTTGCAGTCAGCATCATCGCTTGGGTATTTGGAATATCTGATCTAAATGGTGTTGCTGGTGCAATACCGAGTCCTGCACACGCTTTCAGCCTAGACTTCAGTCTGTTGGCAACTGCTGGATTTATTGGAACTGCGTTTGCATTCTTGTTTGTGGACTTTATGGACACAGCAGGTACTTTGACTTCTGTGGCTAACCTTACAGGTAAGGTCAACAAGAACGGTGAAGTTGAAGGTATTGACAGGGCGTTGCTATCAGATTCTGTGGCAACATCTGTTGGTGCACTTGCAGGTACTTCAAATACCACTTCATACATCGAGAGTGGTGCTGGTATAAAAGAAGGTGGAAAGACCGGTTTGACGGCAGTGACGGTGGCAGTGCTATTCTTAGCCTGCTTGTTCTTTGCTCCGTTGGCACAGAGCATTCCGGCTTTCGCAACGGCACCTGCATTGATATTCATCGCGACCTACTTCTTGAGGAACCTCAAGGACATCGATTGGGATGACGTCAGTGAATATGCTCCGGCCGTTTTGGCCGCGGTAATAATGCCACTGACATTCAGTATCGCTTATGGTATCGCACTGGGTTTCATAGCCTATGTCGTGATCAAGGCGGCGAGTGGTAAACACGCAGAACTCAACGGCGGCAGTCTGGCGATTGCGGCAGTGAGTTTATTATACTTCATAGCAGTATAATCTATGTGGGGGAGATTCAACTCCCCCACTTGTACCCAATAAATATTTTTATGCAATCCTTATTGAAAATATCAAAACGAATTGGACACGTCAGCGATACTATTGGCATCGACACGTTTGACAAATGCGATGATCGTGAACATTTTAAGTCATACAAAAAACAGATATCATATAGGTACAACTCATTTGGATTCAGAGATGAGGAATGGCCGGCTGATCTTTCAGAGGTGGTATGGTGTGTGGGTGACAGTTTCACCGTGGGAATAGGGCAACCGCACCATGAGACTTGGCCTAAAGTACTGGAAGAACGTATCGGAAAGAGATGTCTTAATTTAGGCGAAGATGGTTGTTCAAACGACTCGATGGCACTTCGCGTAGAAGAGATAGTTAATACATATAAACCAAGGAATATTGTGATCATGTGGAGTTTTTTTTCGAGGCGTCGAATTAGAGATCAAAACTTTCATTATAATAAAGCAGATTTTGGTCCTGAAAAAGATATTAAAAATTTCGCAAAGAACTTCAATGCCGTTGATAAATTACAAACCAACATAGTTCACCTATTGATTCCATATGCTTTCATTGATTCAAATGTACATGATAACCAATTTATAACTAAAACCTTAGAACGAAGTGGCTTGTTCAAGGAAAAGTCAGTAGAAAAAATAATGACTTTCGAACAACTAGATTTTGCCAGAGACTATTATCATTTTGACATCATGACAAGCAAAGAGATCGCTAAAATGGTCGAAGAAAAAATTTTAGATTTGACTAATCAGCCTAAATAGTAGTAAAATAAAATTATGACAAACAAAGCAGGAAAGATTTGGGGGGAGACGGAACTTATCCTCGCAAACAATTCATTGGAGTTCCACAGGATAGATTACAAAGCGGGCGGTGTGTGTAGCAAACACAAACACCTATGGAAATGGAATGGCTTCTACGTTGTCTCTGGCAAGATGAAGATAAGTGTTTGGGCCACTGACTACGATCTAGTTGACGAAACAATCCTAGGTCCGGGAGACTTCACAGCAGTTAAACCTGGTCTATTCCACACATTCGAAGGCCTCGAAGACGGAGTTGCATTTGAACTTTATTGGGCGAACTTCTCACACAACGATATCGTAAGGGAGACAGTTGGACACATGAAGGAACCGGATGATAAAGTCGTAAGGATAGACAAAAACAAAAAGAAATAGGATGATCCCAATCAAAGGGTACGCAACTTTTGACCCACTGAAACACTGCTGGATTGGTTCTGGATTCAAGACAGAATGGTTCGCAGATTTACAGATATACAAGAACGACAAGATAATGGACCCTCTGAAACGGATAGCGGAAGAGACAGAGGAAGACTACCAAACACTGGAAAAGATACTGAAGGAAGCAGGTGTACGGACTCACAGAATGTTCTTGGACATGGACAGGTATCAATCATTGAAAAATATACGTCGTCCTCCGGTCTGCCCTCGTGATGATTTTGCTGTCGTAGGAGAAAAAATTTACGGTTGTGGTAAACTGCACCAATACAAAGAGATGCTGGAAAAGATAGATCAAAATGACATCGTGTTAGATGAGTTCGGCGTCCACGTAAGCACAGCAATGATGTGTCGTGTAGGGAAGGATATATTTTGGGACTACAACGAGATTTTCACAAACAAAGAACGTCTACAACAACTTGCGAGAGATTTTGAGAACTTGGGATTCAGAGTACACCTGTCAAACAGAGGATACCACCAGGATGGTGCTTTTTGTGTGGTTCGTCCAGGATGTATTGTGTCTCTGTTTGAAATACAAAATTATGAAGAACAATTCCCAGGATGGGACGTTTGTTATCTCCCAGACCAGAGTTGGGATAAAGTATCTCCCTTCATCAAAATGAAAAACAAGGTAGGAGGGCGTTGGTGGTTGAAGAGAGAAGAAGACAACGAACAACTGATAGAATTTGTAAATGCATGGTTAAACGACTGGGTAGGTTATGTCGAAGAGACTGTGTTTGATGTCAACATGTTAAGCATTGACCAAAACACCGTTATATGCAACAATTACAACAAGGATGTCTTTGACCATTTCAAGAAACACAAAGTGGAACCGATCGTTTTCAATTTCAGACACAGGTACTTTTGGGATGGCGGTGTACACTGCATAACACAAGATCTATATAGAGAAGGAAAAATGGAGGACTACTTTGGCTAACGTCTACACCATATACGCTGATCACAAGGAAAACATTTCTGCACACGATTTCGTTGCAAAGATGACTTTGTTCTTGGACAAATTAGTCAGTCACAAAAAGATGATCACCTACAGGATCACAAGAATGAAACTGGGATTCAGATCAATGGATTTACCAGAGTTCAGGATTGACATGGAGTTTGAATCAATGCAACAACTTGACGATGCCATGGACATTACCATTTCTGATAAAGGTGTGGACCAAACACACGTGGGATTCAACCAGTACGTTGACACAGACACGATACAACATTTCCTATACAGGGATTTCCCAGATGATCTAAATAAACCTAAGTTGACAGAAAAGCAAGAACAATATACAATTAAGGATGTAGTTGAAGCAACAAAAAGTATAGATCCGGAGATATGGAAGTAGAAAAGAAATATTACTATTCAGAGATATTCCACAGCATACAAGGTGAAGGGCACTACACGGGCACACCAACAGCCTGGATAAGATTTTTCCTTTGTAATCTACAGTGCAATGGTTTCGGACAGAAGGATCCAACAGATCCAAGCACCTATGAATTACCATTTCAAGACTTTGATGTTGACAGTGTAAAGAGGGTTGAGGACTTGCCTGTGTGGGAGAAAGGTTGTGACAGTTCATACACCTGGGCCAAGAAGTTCAAGAAGTTGATGGGATATGAAACGCCCACGGTACTCGCAGACAAGATCGTTGACATACTGAAAACAGACACAAACCCAAACGGTCTGTTCCTACATCCTAATTCTAGACAACATCAACACCTGTGTTTCACAGGCGGAGAACCTTTGATGGTCACAGGTCAGGCCGCAAGTATGGGCATATACAAATCACTAGAACAGCGAGCAAACTTGCCAAGTTCAATGACATTTGAAACAAACGGCACACAGAAACTCACAGAACCATTCAAGCAATGGATCAAGGACATACCTGAGGAGATATTCTTCAGTGTGAGTCCTAAACTGTTCACTGTGTCAGGTGAGAAAACAGAAAAAGCAATCAAACCAGAAAACGTGAAAGAGTATGCAGAGTGTAGCAACAGAGGACAATTAAAATTTGTTGTAGGTGCCAGTAGGAGAGAATGGGAAGAACTTGAGAACACTGTGAAGAAATTCAGAGAAGCAGGCATTGACTGGCCAGTGTGGATAATGCCAACAGGCGCAAGGGAAGAAGAACAAACAACCACAGCAGGACAAGTGGCGGAAGAAGCATTCAAGAGAGGATACAATGTTTCTGCCAGGGTACACGTATACCTATTTGGTAATGCTATCGGTACATAACACTAGACTAATTACTATAAAGAAAGTATAATAATGCTATGAAGGTAAAGAAAACAGCAAAAAGCACATTAAAGAAAAAGACAGCCAAGAAAGCCAAGAAGAGCGAAGAACCAATGGTCAAGGTTTTGAACTTGAACGTCAATCCAGATAATCCTAGGAACGGTTTCTTTGAACTAGATTGGAATGATGAGTTTGTGAACATGTTGACCCAGTCTGGCTATCAAGGACAAAGTGAAGAAGAAATCGTTGACAGATGGTTCCAAACACTTTGTAGGACTATTGGAAATGAGCAAGGCATCGACGTCACTGGATCTGGTTATGTACAGATAAACAGGAGAGACGATGGCAAGACCGAAGTCAGTTAATCTATCAAAATTAGTACAATCAGGTTCGTGTGTGAGCAGGACAAAGTCAAGTTTCATACACTGGGGCAAAACAGATAGTAAAAAAAAATACGACATATCACGTGATGAAGATCTAGAACAGTATGATATTGTTTGCGTAGGCCCTTGTGTGCAAGATAACACTTGGCCCAAATACCTGGAAAAAGAAATGGACGTCACGTGTGGCAACTTTTCAGTGAACGGCATAGATCACTTCACCGTGGTGCACAATGCTCTATATGTTTTGGAGAATTACAAAACAGATGTTTTAATTCTTTATTTAGGACCCTATGATTTTTTACTGCCCAAACGGTATAGGATTGATGATTATTATGTGCATCGTATTGTATCACCTACGGATGATCTTGGTACGTATAGTGAATGGTGTAACAAAAATTATGCATCGATAAGGAACATTGTATCTAACAAACTATTGATGTTGAAAAATTACTGCAATAAAAATGAAATATCAATGCACATATTTTACACAGATAAAGAAATTAAACCTTATTTGTCCTTGCAAGAAAATGTTTTACCAATTTACATCAATGAGTTTGACAAATCTGATAGGCAGAAAAACTTCGCAATATCACTTATGGGCATTTTGCATTGACAAAAAACCAAATATTTGCTATAATAAAGCATGACTCATATACTAGTAGACACAGCAAACACATTCTTTAGAGCCAGACACGTGATTCGAGGCGACACCTCAGAGAAGGTGGGCATGGCCATACACATAATGATGAATTCGATCAAGAAGGCGTGGCAAGATTTTGAAGGTACACACGTGATATTCTGTTTAGAGGGCAGAAGTTGGCGTAAGGATCATTACGCACCCTACAAGCGGAATCGCAAAGAAACAATAGAAGCCATGTCTGAGAAGGAGAAAGAAGAGAATGAAGTTTTCTGGGAGTGCTACGACGACTTCTGTGATTTCATCAAAACAAAGACCAATGCCACTGTGCTGAGAAATGCAAGGACTGAAGCAGATGATCTCATAGCAAGATGGATAGACAAACACCCAGATGAAAAACACGTGATTATCAGCACGGACAAGGATCTCAATCAACTGATAACACCAAATGTGAAACAGTACAACGGTGTGACGGAAGTGACGCTCACCAACGAGGGTTGGTTCGACGCAAAGGGCAATCCAGTGATAGACAAAAAATTGAAAGCACCTAAGCCTGCTCCGGACACGGAATGGATGATATTTGAGAAGGCAATGAGAGGTGATCCAAGCGACAACATATTTTCAGCATATCCAGGAGTCCGTACAAAAGGCACAAAGAACAAGATCGGATTGCAAGAAGCATTCGCGGATCGTAAGGAAAAAGGTTACACCTGGAACAATCTGATGTTGAGCAAATGGTTAGATCACGAAGGCAATGAACACAGAGTGTTGGAGGATTACGAAAGGAACAAACTATTAGTGGACCTACACGCACAACCTGAAGCCATAATAGAAGAACTCGATCAAACCATAGAACAAGCAAAGGCAGAGAACAAAAGCATAGACCAGGTTGGAATCAGATTCATGAGGTTCTGTGCCAAGTACGATTTAAATAGGATTAGTGAGCAGGCGCAACTGTATGTTGAGCCTTTCAATGCGAGGTTAGGACAATGACAGTACGTGCAAAGACCCTAGTCAAAGATAAATTCTGGATAGTCGAGCAAAACGGCCAGAAGTTGGGCACCCTTCAGAAACAAGCGGACAACGGGTGGATATTCCTAAGCAAACAAGACAAGCGTCAAGTGTTCCACACGCAGGAGAGCCTGTTCACAAAGTTTGGATTTGGCATATTTGACGAATCAAATGTGCAGAAACCTGAGGAGGAGATTCAAACAGACAACTTTGATGTACACGGTTACCCTTGTAGCCAACATCCTTACAATCCAATGTTTGATGTGCAGAAACAGTTGCCGGTGTACACAAAAACACCCAAGAGCAAAAGCCAGTTCTGTGCAGGATATTACATAATCTGTTTTGAGAAGGGTTGGCGTAAGGCATATTGCCCTAAGATGATCACACTTTCGAGGTACGAGTACAAAGGTCCAATGAAGACCAAACTAGAAATGCAACAGGTATTGAACAATGCAGTCAAAGAATTCCAAGATACAAACAAGACCTATTGAAGATCTCATAGGTAGGATCAGGACACTACGACAGAAGGGTGAACGTCAGATTGTGATCCCTGCCAAGGAGGCGGATCAACTGGCAGACAGTCTTACACAGGTGATGACTCGTATGGTCACAATCCAGGAAGAGATCATAGAGGCACTTAAGACAGCCAGAGAAGCACAGACAGTCGACATAGAAATGGACGGCGGCAATTTCTCAGACAAAAAATAACGTCAATCGGTTACAACGATAATACCTACAAACCCGTCCAATACTTTCACACGATAAGATTTTTGGTAAATACAATTAGTAAAGAGCGAATCTATGAGCAGACCAAAACCCACAGTGCTGTTGCAACACAGCAATAAAGCCACCTTCAAAATGGACGAGGTACTAGCGG
>Ga0099850_1001589_pt1 | contig 10631 bp, 9 predicted proteins | sample CB_VirMetaG_5_FD_79182 | JGI IMG/M metagenome (GOLD analysis project Ga0099850, IMG submission 79182) | Freshwater to marine saline gradient viral communities from Chesapeake Bay - CB_1508_1D Viral MetaG | ecosystem: Environmental > Aquatic > Marine > Coastal | place: USA: Chesapeake Bay...
TCATAATCAATCTCAAAATTTCCAGTTTTTATTCTATAATGTGAATATATTAGTTGTTTTGGAATAATTTCATTCTTTTTTAAAATGTCATATCTTTTTATTTGACTACATGATGTTATTTTGTTTTTAATAATATAATATCCAAAGAAAATATCATCAGTTGTTGGATAATTATTTTTAAATGATTGTGTTAATTTATGATTTCTGATATAATTATTTTTATTAAAAAACTCACACAATTCATCTACAAATGATTTATTAAATAGTATACCACTACCAGATGGATATATATATTTTATATTCTTGAAATTATGAACTGCTAATGGACCATTATTATAAAATCGATTGACAACAATTTTTAATTTATGATCAGTTAATGATTGATATAACAATGGAATATTAATAAAAGATGATATATTAGAAATATAAAAATGCGTATAACCTTTATTTTTAAAAAAATTTAATCCTTGAATTACTTTTACTAATAAACTTTCCCAATTATCTTCTTTTTCTTTAATATATAAAATTTTATCTTTCAATAAAATACTTTGGTTAATATTTTCATCACATACTAAAAAATAACTATCAATATTTTCAAATTTATTACAATATAAATTTGTTAAATCAAAAATTTTACCAAATGAATTATTTTTTTTTGCAGTTTTATATAAAATTATTAATTTATATTTCATCTAAATAATTTATATAAATATATTTAAATCAATTAAGATTAAAATGTTTATCGTTAATATTTTCAATTTAATATATTTTAATTATTATGGCTGAACAACTTAAAACATATTATACATTTGACGATGTTGCATTAATTCCTCAATATTCTAATGTAAATTCAAGATTAGATACAAAATTAAATACTAAATTGACAAAAAAGAGAACGATGAAAATTCCAAGTGTCGCGGCAAATATGGATACTGTGATTTGTGAACGAAGGGCATATATATTATTAAAAAATGGTTCTGTTCCAATTTTTCATAGATTTTGTTCTTTTAAACGTCAACGTGAATTAGTAAAAAAATTTAAAAATGAATGTTTTGTATCGTATGGTTTAAATGATTTAGAAAATCTTTATGAACTTCTTGAGAAAGGGGCATTAGGTGTATGTTTGGATGTTGCTCATGGTCATTGTAAAAGAATGGTTCAAGCCATCAGACAAATCAAAAAAAAATTTCCAGATAAACAAGTCATTGCAGGAAATGTATGTAATCCAATTGGATGTCATGATTTAATTGTAGCTGGTGCAGATGCCATTAAAGTTGGTATTGGACCTGGCTCAGCTTGTTCAACTAGAATAGTAACTGGTTTTGGTGCACCACAATTTAGTGCAATTAAAGAATGTGCACAAGTTTGTAACAAAGCAAAAGTCCCATTAATTGCAGATGGTGGTATTCGGAATTCAAGAGATATCGTATTAGCATTAGCTGCTGGTGCCGATTCTGTAATGATTGGTAGTTTATTTGCAAAAACATATGAAAGTGCTGCGAGAAAAATGAAAAAAAATAATGGTACGTATGCAATTTATAGAGGACAAGCCAGTAAAGAATTTCAAGAAGATTTTTATGGGGAATTAAAAGAAAATACTGTAGCAGAAGGTGTTCAATATGAAACAAAATGTGAATCATCTTGTCAAGAATTAATTGATAAATTATGTGGTGGTATCCGTTCTGGATTAACCTATGGTGGATCAACTAATATCGAAGAATTTAGAGAAAAAGCTGAACTTGTTAGAGTTACTCCAACCTATTTAAAAGAAAGTTTCCCAAGAACTTTTCAATAATAATATTATATATGAAATGGATAAATGATATTAAATCAATTGTAATGAAATCAAAACAAAATAAATTGTATATTTTTCAAGATATTATATTTGAATGTAATTTGAATATCATTTTAAAAAACTTAGAAGATACTCTTTTTAAAATTAAGAAAAAAAAAATTATAAAAATTATTACTATTTTAATTAATATAAAATATATTTTAAGAGAAATTTTTAATTTTAATATTAATTATAATGATGCTTTTGGATTTTTATGGTATCCAAATCCAAATAAAAATATAGATGAATTTAAAAAAATATTATCAGAAAATTTACTAATAATACAATATTTTATTAGAAATTATACAATTAAATAATATTCTTCCAATGTTTATTATAAATATTATTCCAATCATATGAACTTACATTTTTTATATTATTATCATCATTTTTTATTTTTTTTATTGTATTAATTAATTCATCAAACCATTCTTTTTGTTCGATGTTATAATTATTTACAGTATATCCACCCAGTTTATCAACTAATTCACCAATTCCAGAAAATCCATTACATATTACTTTACACCCATTTGCATATGCTTCCAACGCATTCAAACAAAATGTTTCATGTGATCGATTTGTATACATAAAATATTCACTTTTTTGCATATTTTTCCACAATTCTTCTTGAGGCACTTTAGTATGAATTATAATTTTATTTTTCCATTCTGGTTTAATTAAACATTTTATCCAATCTGGAATTTGATGAAAAAATATATGCAATTCTACTTTTGGTAATATGTCAATAATTTTATCAAAGTTTTTTAATAAAATATCTAAACCACGTGATGGATCTGAACACCAAATAATTCTTTCTTTTATTCTTTTTTGTTGAGATATATTATTTAATTTTTTTGTATCAATTCCATTTGGTATTACTATAATTTTATTTGAATCTACATTATAATTTTTAATAATTTCTTTTTTATGCCATTCTGATACACAAATATAATTATCAACTAAATTATCAATATTTTTTTGAAATTCGATTCCACGATTTGGAATTTGTTTATTTTTCCAGTAATAATGAAAATCAAGATCATGTAACCAATATAATACTTTTTTTGCATTGACTTTGTATTCTAGAAAATGATGTAAAAATCTCGATATAATTAAAATATCAACTTCTTTTTCAAAATTATAATAATCTTCTAGTGAAATATAATTAACATTATTATATGTAATGTTTTCTTCAGTATTACAAACAACATATGTTTCATAGTCTTTAGCAAATTTTTCTGCAATTTTTAAAGCAGTAATTTCACTTCCATATGCAAGTTGATTTCCATATGTCTTTCCATTAAATGGTGGTGAATATCCTGTATAAATAACAACTCTTTTGATATTTGTTATTTTTTTTTCTTTTTCTTTTTTTATTTTTATAGAATTATTATTAAATACATATCCAAATATGTTATACATTAATTGTTTAGTATCTTGACTTGGTGGATTAAATTTTTTAATATATTGGAAATAAATTTTTTTTAATTCATTTTTATTAGGATTAAATTTTATTGATAACATTAAAAATTGTTTAAATATATTTTCATTTTGAATATTTATCAAAAATAATTTTTTTAATACTTCATATTTTTCTTTTAAATCATTAGTTTTATTATATATATCGATATAATATTTCATATAAAAATTAGTAAACATTTCTGAAATATAATGCGCTTTATCAATAATTGAAAAATTTGTTGGAATACCAATTTCTATATAATTCCAATTCGTTGGATCCCATTTCTTATCTAAAACACTTTTATATTTAGATGCATACTTATGAAATAATTTGTTTTCTTCTTGGAAAAATTCAGGGGTAAATTGTTTCGTTGCAGAATTATCATTTATAGCATCATATGCATATAAAAATGTATTTGAACAACCTTTTATATTTAATTTATTTTTTGTATATTGATGATATATTAATTCTAATATAACTTGATAATCATCAAATAATTTAACATCTTCATTATATTTTAATTCTAATTCTTGTATTGATTTTCTAGATAATATTAATATTCTACTTGGAGTTTTACATTGATGTATTGGATTTTGATATGGATTAATTACATCTTTTTTAATTTTCCACCAATTTTTTTCGTGGTATAATGCTGAATATATTTTAATATTTCCACCAGCTTGTAATTTTAATAATTTTGGTATATCTCTATATGTTATAATATCATTAATCATTAAATGTAATACATCAATATTTTGGTTAATACATTTTTCAAATAACTGAAAAGCACAAGGATAATATATATCATCATGATCAATCATAAACATATAATCATATTCTAAATGATTTCTGAAAAAATTAAAATTTGCGTTATGTGCTTTACCTGGATATCCATTCGATTTAGTATTAAAAACTTTAATATTTTTATCTATTATATTTTTTTTAACTTCATTATAATAATTTGGATTTGTTGAATTTACATTCACAATAATATCATATGTAAATGATTCAACCGGAAATTGTTTTTTAACTGACAATATACATCGATTTAAATAATGAACACCTGAATGTGTTGCTATACATACACAAACCTTCTTCATAATGGATTTATATATTAAATTCTTTTTAATTCATTTGTAAAAGAAATTACTTTTTTCTTTATATCATTTATTTCTTTTTCATATTTATGTAATTCACTGTTAAATACTTTCATTAATTTACTACCAGATGATTTTTGTATTTTTACACATAATTCAATTACATCTAACAATAATCTTCCAATAATTTCCATATGTTTTTCTTTACATCCTCTTGTTGTCATTGCTGGTGTTCCAATTCTAATTCCACTTGGAGATAATGCTGATTTATCACCAATGATTGTATTTTTATTTAATGATATATCAACCAATTCACATACTTTTTCAACTTTACTTCCAGATAAACCTTTGTCTTTTAAACTAATTAATAATAAATGATTATCAGTTCCATCTGTCATAACTTTCAATCCATCTAACATTAAATATGTTGCTAAATGTTTTGCATTCTTTTTTACTTGAATTATGTATTGTTTAAATTCATCTGTCATACATTCTTCCATTTGAACTGCAATCGAAGCAATTTTATTATTATGTGGACCACCTTGTAATCCTGGAAATACAGACATATCAATTTGTGTTTTAAATTCTTTTTTGTAAAATATCATTGCACCTCTTGGACCTCTTAATGTTTTATGAGTTGTTGTGGTAACAATATCACAATATTCAAATGGATTATTACATTGTTGTGTTACAACTAACCCAGCAAAATGTGCCATATCACACATTAAATACGAATTATTAATATCTGCGATTTCTCTAAATTTTTTATAATCATAATCTCTTGGATATGCACTTGCTCCTACAATTAATAATTTTGGTTTGTATATTTCAACCATCTTTTTTAATTCATCATAATTAATATATCCATTTTTATTAACACTATATGGTAAAGATTCAAAGAATTTTGAAGTAGCTGATATTTTTGTTTTTGATGTATAATATCCATGAGACAAATGTCCTCCAGATGGTAAATCGAGTCCCATTATTCTATCATGAACATTTAATAAACCATTGTATACTGCCATATTAGCAACACTACCGGAATATGGTTGAACATTTACATCCCATTCGTTATTATCTAATCTAAAAGCTTTTAATGCTCGATCTTTACATAATTGTTCGATTTTATCAATAATCTGATTCCCACCATAATAACGTTTTCCAACTTGACCTTCTGAATATTTATTAACTAAAATTGAACCTAATGCTTCTAATACTGCTTTACTTGTAAAATTTTCAGATGCAATCAATTCAATTCCTTCATTTTGTCTTGTTCTTTCATCGTAAATTAAATTATAAATTTTTTCGTCTTGATATTTTAAATCCATAATAAAAAAAAATATGTATTAATATTTAATACAAAAAAAAAATTGAATCTTAATAAGATCCAAATAAAACATAATGTTTTTAAATTTTTTTTTAATATCCATATAAATTATTTTCCATTAAATGTGGTTTGATTCTAAATCCTTCAAATCCTACTAGATCAACATCATAAATGTATCCATGATATGATAACATTTTTTTGATACTATCATATTGATAACGGATACCTTCTTGTTTTAATTTATCAGCAATATCTTTAATTTTACAAGTGTATTTATTAACATCATTCTTTTTATTAATATCACAACTTTCTTTTAAGAATCTGTACATTCGATCATTTTCTAATCGATATTCGTGAGTAACATTATAAATTTTTTTTGGTAAAGGAGGAATGCCATTTTGATACCATTTTACAGCACCATCAACAAACCATCTTAAGAATTCTTCTTTATTTTCACTAATTTGTTCAAATATTCTAGGATCCATTTTCTTATGTTTTGGGTTCAGTTGATTATACTTTGGATCTGATTCTTTTAAGAATTGTCTTTCAAATGGTATAAGTATTAATCTTCTCCACAATGCAGAATCCATTGAACTTGCTTTTGGCAAGTGATTTGTTAATAACATCAATTGAAATGTTGGTTTGAACTCAATTGGATCTTTGTATATTGCTCTTGCTTTAATTGGTGCACCACCAGTCATCATCTTTACACCAGAACTATTCAATTTTTCATTTGCTTCAGATTCATCACATATTGCGATCCTAGAACCTTTTAATGCAACTAAATAATCTTGTGTATTTGTTGGTTTATCATTCATTAATACATTTTTGTGTAATACATTAAAATATTCTCCAAATATACTGTGAAGTGTTTTTAATAATACTGATTTTCCATTTGAACCAACACCATTTAATACAGCAAATTTTTGTTCTGATACATGACCAGTTGATGAATATCCTAAGAACACTTGTAAGAAATCAACCATTTCTTGATCATCCATTAATAATTCCATAAAGAATTTATTTACAAATTCATAGTTTATATCATTTTCTTTATAATCGATATTAATTTTGAATGTACAATTATCTTCTGGTTTTCTTTGTCTTAATTTACCTGTTTTCAAATCTACAATTCCATTTTTTACTGAAAGTATATCTTCATTACAATCTAATTTACTATAAAAGTCATTGTCTAATAATCCTTCTTCATTTTTTATAAGATTTTCAATCTTTTTTGCAATATCTAATTTGTAAAATTTTGCAATTGTTTTTGATATTTCACATTTCCCTTTTCCATCTTCAAATTCATTATTTCTATCTTCTTCTTGAATATGAAATTTAAATCTTGTTAATAAATTTTCAAAAGTATGTATTATTAATGTTTGTATAAATTCAGAACTAACAGTTTTCCATAAATCACCATCCCAAACATACCATTCTTTATTAGAATATGAGATTCTTCCTTTAAATGTATTTGAGAATAAATTACAATATCCATATAAATCTTTTCTGTAAGCATTTTCTATTTTATTAAATGGTATATGTGGTATTTCTGTTTTCGTTGTTATTGGTAAGTTAAACATATTAAAATATTTTGAATAATTTTCTTCATTATCTATTTTTGCAAAATATAGTAAGGTTTTAATTGTTATTTTTTCAAGTTTATTTCTATCAAATGAACTCCATAACTTTTGACAACAACAATTATTATTTATATTTTCGTACTTTGTACTTTTTCTACTCCAAACTGTAAATAGTGATAAATAATTTCTATCTGTATTATACAATGATGCACCTATTGTTAACCAATCGTTGTAATCATCTGCTCTTTCTTGTTTTATACATTTTGTTAGTAAATAGTTAATTATTTTTTCATTTTTTTCATTTTTTATATAATTGTGACTATCTTCATCTTCAATATCAAATCCTTCATGAATACCTTCTGTTATATTTGGTGTTATTTTATATGTTTTTTTTGTATACTTTTCTTCAAGATATTTTAAGTCTAATAGTTTTTCAGTATCTTCAATATATCCAATTAAATGTTTCTTCATATCTTGATTATTAACAAATTTCATTACTCTTGATGCATCTGTAATTTTAGATGAATTCACCATTCTCCATAATTGATTTGTCTTGTATACATTTTTATCTATAATTTCATCTAATTTTCCATGTTCTTTTAAATCTGTTTCTTTTGCATATTCAATAAAATCTTTATGTAAATATTTCATATGATTTGTAGTTAATCGATAACCAGATAATACAATATGATAACTAATTTTGTATTTTTTCTTTTTTTTACATAAACCACTACTTTCTGCAATATTAAATGAAAATATATCAAGTTCTTCTTTTAATTCGTCTTTAAAGTAATTTATTAATGTATTTATGAATAATGTTTTGAATTCATTCTTATATGTTTCAATATCAGCTTCATTTGATTGTTCACAATAAATTTCAATATCAAAATATGGTTTTTTCATATCTTTTGTAACCTCATAAAAATGTTTTGGATTTTTTTTATCAACAAATTTTAACATTTGATCATAAGATTCAAATTCTTTATAATTTTTGAATGCATTGTTATTAACTAATCGATCTTTAGCTAATATAATTTTTTCAGTATTTACGTTTTTAAGAGAGTTTACCCAAGTCATCTTGATATTAAATTAAAGTTCAATTAAAAATCAATTTTTGTTGGTTTGGTTTTATATAATTATTCTTTTTAAATCAATTTTATTATTTTTTTTTATTATTTATATATATATATAATGTGTAACTGTAATATGTTATTTTGCTCTTGCGATATGATGGTTGAATTAGTCTTACCTGCTGTTTTATTCATTGTTTTATCTCCTGGATTTCTTTTAGATGTTGATGCTTCTAGAGTTACTAAAGGTATTAAACAAGTTGTAAAATTAGGTACAATGAAAACTTCAATGGGTGCTGTTTTAACTCACGCGGTTGTTTATTACGTTCTCCTTGATTTATTAAGAGGTGTATTTGGTAAACAAAATACTAAACCAGCCAACGTTATTGTTCCAACTATCTTATTTATCCTTTTATCTCCAGGTATGTTATTACACGTTAAACCAACCAAAATGAAACTCAATGTTATGGATGGTAAAACTGGTGTTGAAGGTATTGTAACTCATGCGGTTGTTTTAGCTCTTGTTTATGGTGCTTTAAGAAAAAACTTTGCTGAAGTTTATTAAATAAAAAAAAATAATAATAAAAATTAATTTAATTATATTCTTTTCCAGTTGATATTTTTGTTAAATATTCATGAACATAAAAATCTTTTCCATCTAAATATGAATGCAATGAATTTTTAAAATATTTTTTTTGTTCTTTATCTTTTATACTTTTTATTTGTGTGATTAAATCCACACCAACTTTTATATCTTTATCTGTCCACAAATCTTTCATTTTTTCATAAAATAAATTTGCTGATGTATCTTTTTCTTCTTTATAAATATCTTTTGGATTTTTTAACATTATGATATAATGATGTACAACTTGTTGAACTAAATCATTATTTTTATACATTGTTTTTATAAATTGTAATCCTAATATTGCATGTTTTACTAAAAATTGTATATTTTCATCATCATATGTTTCTTGTTTCCATAATATAAAATATTTTATAGGAGCATATAAATTATGAATATCTGTTTTTTTATCACCATTATACCATCTTTCAAATCCTTGTAATATATTTGGTTCTTGAAATATTATTTTATTTTTATCAATTCTTATTTTTGTATACTTTTCCATTATAGTTAAACTTGCGATTCTAAACATTGTTGTTAATGGTTCCAACAGTTGTCTTTTTGGTTGAACTTCTGTTGGTGTTGTAAAAATATCATAAATCTTTTTAAAAAATAAAAAATTCATCTTTATTTATTAATTACAAATATTTATTATTTTTAATATTCATACTTTAAAAAATCATCATATCCATTTAATGAAATATACATATCACCATGCATTGTTGATATTCTTATATCCCACTTTGGATTATCAATATCTTCATATTCTTTTTCACAACTAATTTCTTCTATGTAAATATAATATAATAAATCTGATAATGTACTTCCTCTTTTATCATAATAAAGTTTTTTCTTTTTTTCGTTTGGAGTTCTAATATATATATCAAAGCCCATTACTATAATAAAGAAAATAATAAAATTGATTTGAAAAAATAAAATATATAAATAAAAATGATTGCTTCAAAAGGTATTCAAAAACATTTTACTTTACTATTTGATGAAAGTTTATTAGTAACTTTCAATAATGAATTAGAAAAATATTGTGATGAATATTGTAATGCTAACGATATACCATTAGAATCTAAATTTAAAAATCAAGAATATTGTAATTTATATAATGAAACTGCAAGAAATATACTAAAATTTTTAAAAAATAATATTTATTGGAAAAATAAAATTATAAATAAAAAAATAACTTTTTTAAAAATATTTAATACAGAATATCATAAATTGAATCCAAAAATATGGAAAAAATATATAGATCACGAAAAACAAATTATGAAATCAATTAAAGAAGCAACTGTACAAGCAACAACTGATCAATTTGAATGTTCTAAATGTAAAAAACGCGAATGTACTTATACATCAAGACAAACAAGAGCAGCTGATGAACCAATGACTAATTTTGTTACTTGTGTTAGTTGTGGACATAAATGGAGATGTTAAACAAAAAAATAACTTTTTGGTATTATGATTATATATAAAATATGTATATATCATAATATTTTTTTTATTATTTATGATGAAATTATTAACACAAATCGCAAATAATGTTTATCGTCAACTTAAACCAGGACATACTGAAAAAATTTATCATAAAGCTTTTGAAATTGAATTAAGAAATCATAATATCCCA
>Ga0099850_1001590_pt1 | contig 10630 bp, 11 predicted proteins | sample CB_VirMetaG_5_FD_79182 | JGI IMG/M metagenome (GOLD analysis project Ga0099850, IMG submission 79182) | Freshwater to marine saline gradient viral communities from Chesapeake Bay - CB_1508_1D Viral MetaG | ecosystem: Environmental > Aquatic > Marine > Coastal | place: USA: Chesapeake Bay...
CCTTCTTTAACATTAATAAATTTTTTATTATAATTATAAATTTCTTTTTTTATTAATTTTATAATTTCTTGTTCCTTGTCATTTAGAATATTCAACTCGTCCTCATTCATATTTTAAATTTATTTTTTTATAGTAGATGTTTTTGCTTTAATAATTATATTTTTAATAAAATTACAAGTTTTTGATTGATTATTTAATTCTATTTTTTTAGATTTAATAAGACTTATAATTTCTTTAATAAGACTTTCAGTTTCTTTTAAAAATTGTTTATTTAACAATCTTAATTTTAAAGCATCTAATCTATGATATATATTTTTTTCAAATTGTTGTAAAAAAGATTCGATCTCTGCATTAGTTTTAGTTCCAGGTGTTAACATATATTCTAAATATAATTTTCTAGCTTTTAAATATTCTAATTCAAATTCCAATTTATTTAAATCATATTCTATTTGGTCTTTAAACAAAAATTCTCTATAATTTTTAAAGTCATCTAAATAATCTTCTATTGTATCATATTCTAAAACATTTTTATCTTTTATAAATACAATATTCTCTGAGTATTTTGCAGTAGAAAATTTTAATATTTTATCATATATTATGTCTAATTCTTTTGGTTTAATATTTTTTGGAAATTTAAGAGTTAATGCAATTTTATCTTTTGTAACATTAATAACATTACAATTGTATTCTTCTATTATATCATTTATTTTTTTAACATACGCTTCATATTTTATTGTTGGTGAAATATCATTAATATAAATTTCATTCTTTTGTGAATTTTTTGATATAATAGGTTCTATAATCCAAGAAGAAGTTCCACCTTCTTTATTTTTAATAATATTACCTTCATAATTTATTAAAAATGGTTTTAATGATTTTCTTTTACCTTCTAAATATTCTATAATATGTTCATATTTGCGAGGTAAAAATTGACAAGAATATCCAATAGCAATACCAGTAGTATCAGAAAGTAAACCTAATGGAACTTCCATTTTTAAATATTCCCAACCATCACCTTCGTTTGTAAAATTCAAATTTTTATATTTAGATAAAATTTCATGTGATTTTTTTGAAAGTCTTGCCGAAGTATATCTAGGTGAAGCAGCATCACGTTTAACTGGATTTCCAAAAAAACCATCTCCTTCTATAATCTGTTGTGAACATAAATATGGTCTAGCTAATGTATTTAAAGCATTTTCTAAACTAGAATTTCCATGATGATAACCTGATGATATACAATCACCAACTATTTTTAAAGATTTTACGTAATTAATTGGTGCATTCTGTAATATAAATCTTTGTACATTTGTAAGTGCGTCATAAAAATTAGGAATTCCACGACTTTCTAAAATATATGTTGCATAAGATCTATAATCTACATTAATATGTGCAGATAAAGTTTTATTTATTATTTTTTTCATAAAACTTCTCCTGTTAACCAAATTTTTCTTTTTTCTGAATTTTCATCAAATGCCATTTCAAAATTTTTCTTTGCACTATTATCTATTGTAAATCTAACAAGTCTTAAATTTTTAAAAGTATAATCCCAATCTTCAATTGATAAAGAACCAAGCCCTTTTAAATATCTAATATTATTATATTTTCTTTTTTTACTTTTTTCATTAAATTCATTTAATGTATAAAACCTTTCAAGAGTATTACCATATTTAGCAGTAATCAATGGTGTTTCAAGTTTAAATACTTTTCCTGATTTTATAACATGTGGGAACCATTTATATAAAAAGTTTAATATTAAAGAACTTATATGTGCACCGTCAACATCAGAATCTGTTGCAATTATAATATTTTCATATTTAGTAGGACGCATTGCATCAAAATCTAATCCTATTATTTGAACAATTTCTGCAATCTCTGAATTTGTTGTTAAATCTTTAATATTTTTTGTATTTTTAATTTTACCTTTAAGAGCATAAACACCCATAGTTTCAGAATCTCTTCTTTGTAAAAGAGAACCAGACGCTGATAACCCTTCAGTTAAAAATATCATATCTTTTCTTTTTGCTGCAGGATAATATTTTTCAGATATTTGTATTTTTTTCTGTTTAGATATTTTTGCAATTTCTTTTTTAGAATTTCCATTTATTTTTAAATCAATATCTATTTTAATTTTATTATACAATTCAGAATTAATAAATTCTTTTTTTAATTTTGCTTTAAATGCTTTATCTAAAATAGGATTTATTTTTAATCTACTTGTTTTAAAATTAGTTTTATTTTGACTATCAAATAATACAAGATTTGGTTCTAAGTTTAAAAATATAAAAGTTTCATAAAATTCATGGCCCTTATCATATTTTAAAAAATCATTTAACCATTCTTGAATAATTCTTTGGTGTATACCAGTACATTGTGTACCATTTACAAAAGATACACGATCTGAATTATTAAATGCACGCCAAATGTATATTTTACCAATTTTAGAATCTATTTCAATGACATCAGGATCATCTATAAATGGAACATTTAAATTTAATATTTCACCATCAAATTTAAATACTATTTCTAAATTATTAATTAAAGGATCATTATTTTTAATAAAATTTCTAAATACCAATTGTGAAAATAAAATATCTTTATCCCAAGTGCAATCATTAAACATATCTTTTCTTGGTGTGAAATCTATACGTGTACCTTTTGTTTTTCCGTCTTTTAATAAATTTCTAATTCTTTTAAATTTATTCCAAGTTATTGTCATTGTTTTTTTACCGTCACACGTCGTAATTTCAAATTCATCTGAAAGCATATTAACTATAGATGCACCTACACCATTAGTTCCTATTAAATTTTCTTTAGTATTATCATTTTTAAAATTTGAACCAGCCCTAAGAGAACTCATTGCTGTTTCAACATTTGAAACTTTTGTTTTTTCGTTTTTTTCATAACCTTTATAAAAACCATTTCCAGTATCTATTATTATAACTCTTTTAGATTTTGAAAACACCTCTACTATTATTTTTTTCATTTTACCATTGCAACGTTTTGCTTCATCAAAAGCATTATCTAATATTTCATAAAATAATTTATATAATCCAATTGATATATTTTTAGTTTTAGTTACAATTTTAGAATTTTCAATTAACATTAATTTTTCATCAGATGGTTCAATTGAACCAACATACATTGTAGACCTTTGTAAAACATGCTCAAAATCTGACAATGCTATTATTTGTTTTGATTCCATAATATCTCTGTTTTTTAAATACATATTATTTTAGTATTTGATATTTTAAAAGTTCGCGATACCTTTCAAATATATTTTCTGGCACAGTTTTTGAATATGGTATAATAATAATTTTTAAAAATAAAAAAAGGAGTGCATTATGACAAATTTACAAAAATCATTTGACATTTTTGATGCGTTAGATACATTATTTTTGTCAAATCATCGTATACAATACAAATCAAAAGATGAATACAAATTTAAAGTTCCAGGATTTGGAAAAGAAGATTTAACTGCAAAAATAACGTCAGACGGTGAATTATATATAAAGGGCGATAATGGTGAAGATACTTTTGAAAAATATTTATATATTCCTGGGTTACATTCAGAATCTAAAATAAATATAAAATGTGATAAAGGTATATTAAAAATAAAATTGCCTAAAAATGAAACTAAAGAAATTACAATAAATTAAAAAAAATGCCGGAATTTAAAGTTCCGGCATTTTTATTTTTTATGCAACATATATAGGTTTTCCAGTTTTTCCATAATATGTGCCTGCAATATATTTTCTTATATATGACTCCACCTGATCTGTTGTCATACCATTTTGTCTTACTTCTATTTCATTTAAAATCCATTTAGGTACAGATCCTTCAGAATTCATAATATCAACAAATAAATTATATTCTGGATAAAAAATAAAAGTCTTATCACTTAAATATTTAATAAAATCTTGAAAAGTTGTTGGGACATATACTTTTTCATTATATTTAAAAGATCTATTTTTAAAATTATATTCTACTATTCTACAATCTATTCCTAATTTTAAACACAATTGTTCAATTCTATTTATAACTCTATTATTATCAAATCTATAAATATCTTCATTAATAATAAAATCACAAAATTCTTCAAATAACATTATGTTTTTTGTTTTTTTCATATTATTTTAGTAAATTCTTGAAAATTTTTAGTATACATCATATTATTTTAATTCAATCTTTTATAATTTTCATATATTTTATATATTAAAAATATAATTTTTATAAGAAGAACTAAATTTTAAAATTTAGATTTTTATAAATAATTATTATACCCTGAAATACTTTGGAATTCCGATTTTTTTGTTTGAATTGTGTCTGCTTCAATTTCACCTATACCACTTTCTATACGATCTGCTTTTTCTAATTCTGATTGTAAAGTTGCATCTTCATCTTCATCTTCTTGCATACCTTCTTCAATTTCTAAATCTTGACATCCATTTATTACATCTTGTTCAAATGTGCTATTATATACATTCGTAAAATATTTAGCACCAGATTTTAAAATATCTGATAACATACCATATATTGCGTATACTGCAGCAATTGATAATATAGGTTTTGTTATTGCAAACATTTTTTGTTTATTATTATAAATATTATTTAATTCGGTATTCATAACACCTCCTATCATTTCAACATATTTATTTATATCTGCAACTTTTTTCCATTTTTCTCCGTCCATACTACCGTATTCCAATTTAGAGAATATTTTTTGGTATTTATTATAAAAATCATTTCCTAATAATAAGGTTACAACATTTTTAAAACTATTTATATCAAAATTATCATATGTTATATCAGTCAAATTAATTTTTTTATGTGACACATATAAAAATTCTAAAATATTAAAATCTCCTACAAATCCATATTCTTTATCCATTGATTCTAAATATTGTTCTGATGTAAATACTGTTGCCCAACCCATAGAATTTAAACCAGGTATAAAGAAGTATTCAAAAAAGCTACCTAAATCTTCGGCCACTTCTATACCATATATGTTTGTATCCTCATCTAAAGAATAGGCAGTACCTGCGTCTTTAATAATTTCCCAATCTTCAGCATCTTTTTTACCGGTAATATTTATCGAATTAAAATCAGAAGTAATATCAGCTGTTATGGTAGAAAATGTTTGTAATAATTTATTCATATTTGCAATATAAGGAGAATCTGTAAGACCTCTATCTAAATCAATTACAAAGTCTATCCATTCTTGCATTTCTTCTTCTGAAACATTATATTTTTCATTATATTTAGATGGGAAATTGTAATTAATATCTAATACATTTTCATCATTAGAAGCTTCTTTAAAATATTTATTAACACTGCCACTAATTAAACCAATTGAAGTTGTTATACTCGTTCCTATAATGCTATATGTCTTTTTTGAATCTTCTAATTTTGCGCGTCCATGTTTTGCGCCACTCCAACCTTCTTCAGGTTCATAAAATTTTGAATCACCTGCTAACCACATTGTAAGTTCTATAGCATCCCATGCTAACATTGCCCAACCAATACCTGGCAACGCTCTTCCCAATGCTCGTCCAACAATGCTTGCTGTAATACGTGTTAATGCCTTTCCTGCAGCAGACCTACCAATTTTAAAACCTCCACTACCTATACGTTTTGCAAAATTTCCAAAAGTATTGAATGTTTTTTTAACCATTCCACCGTTTTTAAGTTTTAAAGCATTATCGGCGTTTATTAATTTTTTAACTTTGTCTGTATTTTTTGGGTCTGTAATAAAATCTTCAATTTTATCTATAGTATACTTTGAAATCTTCCCGTCATCTTTTAAATACTTTAAATTTTTAATTACGTCATCTACATTATCACCAGCAGACATTACTAATTTAATAGCAGTTTGCATTGTTTTTTTATCAGAAATACCAAATGTTTTAAATATAGTATTTAATTCTTTTGCAATAATTTTACCTTCACTAGTAATAAATTTAGATTTCATTGCATTAACTGCACCAGATACTTCTTTATTATAATCAGACATACTTCCTGCAATGGTACCTGCGTCTTTTAAATCTGAAATAGTTTTACCAAGCATTGCAGCGCCGCCACCAACTAAAAATTGTATTAATTTTTTACCGGCTTTATACGTAATATATCCACCAATTCCTAATCCAGTAGCAGTAAGTCCACCTGCAACTATTGGGGTAGCATTAAATGTATCACCAGATTCGTCAGAATTATTTACAATTTCAATATCTGAAGTATTTTCATCTGAAAATACACCTTCTTGTAATTTCTGATTATTATTATATTTGTTATATTCGTAAAATTTTTTCATTATAAATGTATTATATTTAAAATATATATATTATTAAAAAAAATATAAAGTGAAAAAAAATATTAAGCATATCCAGTTATTTGAAGAATATACAGAAAATTCTCAAAGTCCTGAACTTTGTAAATATGTTAAAATAAAAGATAGTTTTCAATACTATGAAAAAAAATATTTTATTGTAGAATTATTTAAAAATACAGAAACTAATCATATTATACAAACATATATGGACGGAACATATATTGGTATGTGCGACGATCCTGAATATTTTATAAATTCTGAGTCGGATATTGATTCCCCAAAAATTGATAAATTTATAAAACTTATTGAAATAGCGCAAGGCAATTATGGTAATTATAAATTAAAAACAACAGAAGGTTTATTTACTTATATTTGGAATTATGTAGTAAACTTTATAATGTATCCAAATGAATATTTATTTATATGTGCTGATGGCAATGTTGAAAAACAAAAATTCAAATATATCAATATATACGAACTTGCAAATTTGTTAAAATATAAAGATCAATTTTTAAAACCAATGATAGATTATATTTATACTAAAATAAGTAAATTAAATGCTGTAGAATCTTCATATAAATTAATGGATATATTAAAACGATATGGATTAGACTCTGAATATGATTATATAGATATAAATGATGACGAATCTGGAATGTTTTAAAATATGATAAAAAATGATAAAAAATAATAAACATATAAAACTATTCGAAGAATATTCTTCAGAAAATATATTTGATTTTTTGGGTTATATTTATATCAAAAAATCAAGTTTTGAAAATAAATTATATAAATTTGAAACGTGGACGAATATTGAAACAGGACGTAGTATACAATTTTTTTGTACACAATATATTGATTTGAGAATGCTTTCAAATTATATTTTCATCAATACTGATGAAAATACATTTTTTAAAAATAATGAAGATATTGATAATTTTTTTGAAAATTCAAGATGGTATAAAATTCCTAATATTATAGCTATTTATAAATTTCAAAATCTAGAATCTGGTGTTTCTTTTCATATAAAAGCACAATATACACGTATAGAATTTGAAGATTTTTTAGACTATATACAAGATAAAATTTTAAAATTTATAAATGATAAAATACTAATTAAAATTGTTGATAATGCAAATCTTACATATATTAATATTACAGCATTACATTTATTTAAAATGATAGATCCTAGTTTGACATTAACCAATACGATTTTTAAATTTTTATTGACATCTCAAGATTATGTAGAATCAAAATTACAAATTATTTATGTTGCACGTTCAAATAGCTTGAAAATATTAGATGATTTAAATATTGATTATTTAAAATCAGAAGACGACGCATCCGGAATTTTTTAAAATAATCCAGAGTCATCATCGGTATCATTTAAAATTTCTTGATTTTTTAAATAATCAGGATATATTTTTTTAATACTATCAATAATTGAATTAGCATTGGTGAAGTTAACTTGAGCGTATTGTAGTAAATTCAATATTAAAGTATCTGGAGATTTAAAATTTTTTTGAATATTATATATGCTGTATTCATTATCTAGACCTGCATTAAATCTAATTTCATTTCTTAAAAATTTATCGATGTTTGCTTGTAATACGGACATTAAATTTTTTAAAATATCTAAACCAAAATTTGAATTTATAGAATATAATATATTTGGTCTTAATTCATTAGTCTCAATTCGTACATCATTTTTATAATATGAAGTTAGTGGCGCCGATACTACATATTTATTACCAATCAAGAAATGCATATTATCAAATATATCAGAATCTGTATAATCAAAAAAATAAAGACTAGTAGATTTCCATGCATGTGTTAATTGATTATGTAATATACTATTTTTATATAAAGCAAAAACAATCTTATGTGGATTATAAGAATTATTTAAAGTGATATATGTAATTTCTCCGTCTCTTTTAAATTTTTCACTATTGAACTTTATATTATAAGGTTCAACTTCAGATGTTACGTAATATCCACACCAACTTTTAGTTTTATGTTCTTCAAATAAATACATATTTTATATATTTTCAAAAATTTTAAAAAATAATTTTTTTATTTAAAAAGTTTTTCTTAAATTGCAGTTGTTAGAAAAACAAAAAGGAAATAAAATGAATATTTTTTATTTATCAGAAGATCCAAAAGAAGCGGCAAAACAAATGCCAGATAAACATATAGTTAAAATGATTTTAGAGTCATCTCAAATGTTAGCAAATGCTTATTATGTAGCAAATGATATTTATACACTCAAAAATTTATCGTATAATAAACAAGTAATTATAGACAAAATATTTAAAGATTTTCCAAAAGAAAAACCATATAGAATATCATTTATTCATCATCCTTGTTCAAAATGGATTTTAGAGTCTTTATCAAATTGGAAATGGTTATTAGAACACTCTTTAGAATTATGTCGTCAGTATACATTAAGATATTGTAAGTTTCATCAATCTGAGGTAGTATTAAGATGGTTTTCAGAAAACATTCCAAATTTACCAGATATTGGAAATACGATTCCTGCACAAGCAATGCCCGATAAATACAAAAATCCTGACACGGTACAAGCATATCGAAATTATTATTTAGGTGAAAAACATTGGGCATATTGGAAATTTGGAAATTGGTCAATTCCAGAATTTTGGAAAGAAAATAAATCTCAACAAGTTGAGTATCTAGAAAATTATTTAAATAGGGAAGAAATAAAAAATTTAAAAAATAATTTTTTTATTTAAAATTTTTTTCTTAAATTGCAAAAAATAAATGTATAAATTTATGTTAAAAGCAAAAACATTAATAAAAACATGCACATACGCACCTAGTCAATGGGAAGGAATCACAGAAGATGGTAAATCATTTTATATTAGGTGTCGTTGGGGGAATCTTATATTAAATATAAGTGAAAAAGAATCTACAAATGTAGATGATGCAATTAAAGGAATTACAGTATTCCAAAAAAATATTAGTGACAAATACGACGACTTGTTAAATATACAAGACATCAAAGAAATATTATCAGAAATTATCGACTTATCAATAAAGGAAACTTTAAATGAAATATCATTTTGAAACCAAAGATCATATTGAAGCATCTAGAATGTTAAATTCTACAGAAGCATTTACCAAATTATGGAAAATCGTACAATCTATTAGAAACGGTGTTTTATCAGATATAGATGAACAACATAAAGAATTTCTATTAGAAACAATAGATATTGAATTCGTAAACAACAATTTAGATTAAAATAGAACTTTTACTATATCATATAACTATAATTATATGATATTAAATTCATAAATTTAATTACTCAGGTATCATAATATGAAAAAAGCATTTATAACTGGTATAACCGGACAAGATGGTTCATATCTAGCAGAATTTTTATTATCAAAAGGTTATGAAGTACATGGTATGATTAGACGTGCATCGACTTTTAATACACATAGAATTGATCATATTTACAAAGATCCACATGAAGAAAATGTACAATTAAAATTACATTATGGAGATTTGTCAGACCCAGGTATTATAACAGATATGATTTATAATATTGCACCAGACGAAATTTATAATTTAGGCGCACAATCACACGTTAGAGTATCATTTGATATTCCAGAATACACTGGAAATATAACAGGCATTGGAACAACTAGAATATTAGAAGCAATTAAAAGAAGCGGTATTAAAACTAAATTTTATCAAGCTTCGTCTTCTGAATTATTTGGTTCAGCAGTAGCTCCACAAAATGAATATACAGCATTTTTACCACAATCACCGTATGCTATCGCAAAATTATATTCATATTGGATGACAGTAAATTATAGAGACGCTTATGGTATATTTGCATCAAATGGTATATTATTTAACCATGAATCTCCAAGACGAGGCGAAACTTTTGTTACTAGAAAAATAACTATGTCACTTGCAAAAATGCTTACAGGTGAACAAAAAGTATTATATCTTGGAAATCTAAATGCTTATAGAGATTGGGGGTTTGCACCGGATTACGTTGTTATGATGTGGAATATGATGCAACAAGAAAAACCAGATGACTTTGTTATTGGAACAGGTATATCACATACTGTTAAAGATTTTGTCACACATGCTTTTCTATACGTTGGCATTGATATAGAATGGAAAGGTAAAGACTTAGACGAAGTTGGAATCGTAAGAAACGTAGATAAACGATGGGAAGATAATATAAAAACAGGTGATGTAATTATTAAAATAGACCCTAAATACTTTAGACCAACCGAAGTAGATATTTTAAAGGCAGATATTACAAAAGC
>Ga0099850_1001594_pt1 | contig 10623 bp, 14 predicted proteins | sample CB_VirMetaG_5_FD_79182 | JGI IMG/M metagenome (GOLD analysis project Ga0099850, IMG submission 79182) | Freshwater to marine saline gradient viral communities from Chesapeake Bay - CB_1508_1D Viral MetaG | ecosystem: Environmental > Aquatic > Marine > Coastal | place: USA: Chesapeake Bay...
ACATTAGATGAGCTGTTATAATTGTGGTTCAGAAATGGTTGAATGTGATAGTCTTAATCAAAATACTTTAGAAATTCAGGATGCTTGGTTTGAGTGTACTAAATGTGGAGCTACTAAAAAAGTAGACACAAGATTAATAAGGACTAGGTGGTAAGAAACTACCATGTTTTTTAATCCAATATACCTTACCTTTTTCTATATTATCTTTCCAATCATTTCTTGGTCTAATACTACTATTATCAATACTTCCTTCTATTTCTACTAACAAATCTTTAGAATCTATATGGTCTGCAAAGAACCAAAAAGGAGTAGTATATCCCATAGAAGCTACTCTATAAGTATGCTCTACATGTTCCCATGCATTAACAAAGTTAGTATCCATATAACCTACTATTTCTATTACTTCTCTAGTATAATATGAGAAAGCTCCAACTATATTAGGATAGCATGCAACACCATCTACTATTCTACCTCTTCCTTTGTTAAGTTGTCCATGTAATGCAAAATTAATATGTTGTAATTTATGTATCATACCATAAGTAATATACTTAATACAAGTAGTTGGATTTTTCATTAGTATATCATCTTCCATTAAGAATAAGTCTGTACATTGTTTATCCATTAGAAATTGTAATCCAACATTTTTAGCAGTAGCTACACCACTATTAACATCAAGTTGTAATACTTCTATCCCATATTCAACTCCTATAAAATCAAGATACTCAGGGTAACCTTCATAATCACTACCATCATCTACAACAACTCTTACTTCAGCTCCTCCCCAATTATTCTTTTGAAGAGATTCAATACATTGTTTTAGATAGTCTAATCTGTTAAAAGTTATAACTGCCAAGCCTATTTTTCTATTCATTCTTTCCACTTCTCATGGTATCTTTTTCTATTATCTTCCATTGCTTTAGTAATATTAAATTGTTTTAGAGTCTGACTAAGCAAATGTTTTACTTTAATGTCTTTGACTACTACTATCTTACCACCACGTCTTAATACTCTAAGAACATAGTCATTATCCTCATAACATCCTACTGTAAATTGCTCATCAAATAATCCTATCTTATCTATTACTTCTCTTTTAATTAACCAACATACTGCAGGATACATATTCATTTCATAATATGTCTTATGTTCTTTAACAACTAAACTTTCATAAGCTTTGAAAGGAGGGTTATCATGTGTTGGACAAGTAATAGCAGAATTATGTATTTCTGCATGTTTATATAAATCATTAAGCCATCCTTTAGTTCTTGGGAATACATCATTACCAATTATTAAAACATAATCACCTTTTGTTTCTTTGATACCTGCATTCATAGAATTAGAAAAACTTTCATTTTTTTCAAGGTCAATTCTTTTAGTGACTATCTTATGCTCTATTGGTTTTGATGCTGCATTAACTAGTATAACTTCTACATCTACTAAGTCTGTAGTTAGCATAAGATTATCTAAGAAAGTCTTAGTCATATCTTCTTGATTATAATATGCTGTTACTATACTAATAGTTACCATATTCTTTCAATATTCTTCATCATTTATAAAGTTTTAGGGTAATTAAAACTTTTCTTTAATCCAGTCTGGTATCTCACTAACTTTAATATTATCATTATAAAAGAATTTTTTAAAGTCTTCTTCGTTTGGAATATAGTTATGATAACCATATCTTCCTTGTACATCTCTTACAGGCTTAGGAAGTGTAGACTGATATTTAGTCTTTTTCCAAGATACGTCATAATCTATCCTATGTAAATGAGCTAAATATACATCATGTAATTCTGTCTGTTGGTCACGTGAACTATGAAATCCCCATACCCAATTAACAGGCTCACTAGCTATATTAGGTTTACAGAACTGCCTTTTAAATACCCAATATTTTCTTTGTTTTAGAATAGGTTTATCCCATTCAATAGGTTTCTGGTCACGTTCTGGTTCTACTTCATAACCTTGCATACGATATATACCTTTCTTTAAACCTTCTACATAAGTCTTAAGGTCAGTATGTACTGGTATTATAATCTCATCTGGTTCTGCATAAATAACAAAATCATAGTCTTTCAAGAGTCTTCTATGATGTTTCTTTACTGTTTCACATAACCATTCATGGTTAAAGAATAGTTCAGTCTTTTCTTCTATGTTATTAACATCTTGTAATATAGGCTCACAGTTATGATTAATAACATATAAATCTCCTACATCTTTGTAGTACTTGTACCACAAAGGTAAGAAATAAAGCTCTTTATGCTGTATTGTAAGTATAGCTATTTTCATCTTCTTAATGCTTCTCCTGCAGTATCTTGCCATCCAGTAGTTTTCTTAATAGGTGTTTTCCAAGTAGAGCCATATCTGTATACTAAATAATCTTCTACAGGAGATGGACATTTATATCCTTTAACTAATTTTTTATCATTTATAAAGTGTATAGGAAGTTGTAAAGTACCTACATCTGTTTTACATTCAAGCATAGTATCAGAAACTTTATAATAACAATAAAAGTCTACAATAATATTAGTAGCTTTATCTATAAAAGCTATCTGGTAATATAATCCATCTTCTTCCATGTGTCTTATTAATTCAAATCCATTAGCAACCATTAAAGCTTTAAGATTATTAAGCTCTATTGTAGTTGCATAAGTCTCAAAATCAATATCAGTATCCCAATCAATATATCCTTTTTCTTCTCTTACTAGTCCTAATACAGTTCCTGCACTAGCCCAATAATTTATACCCATTCCTTCTAGTATAGGTATAGTTTTATTCATTATACTAAAGACATCTTTACCTTCAAGAGCTTCCATTGGAAACACTTTATGCATGTGTACATCCATTTTTGATTTCCTCCTTTCTTTTTGTAGTAGATATTTCTGGTGTTCGTGGTAAATATATTACTTCACAAGGTAAATGGTCAAAATGTCCTTTCCAGTCATCTCCCATTATAAGTACATCTATCTTATTTTCTTCTATATCCATAAGCTTCTGACCCCATGAATATTCTGGTATTACTTCATCAACCCATATAAGAGCTTCTAAAATCTTTCTTCTTTCCCAATAACAAACAACAGATTTTTTACCTTTTTCCTCATTAAACTCATCAGTACTTAACCCAACAATAAGATAATCTCCATGTTCTTTTGCTCTTCTAATAAGTTCAATATGACCATAATGTAAAAGGTCAAATGTTCCATAAGTTAATATTCTTTTCATTTTACCACCCAAAAGAATCCATTACCATAAGGATATTTCTTTGTCCATTTCTCTTTAATTGCTCCACATTTATAATCAAATTCAAGTATTTTAAATCCTGCATCTCTTAATTGTGTAATCCACCATTCTTCGTCTTCTCTTATAACATGTGTAATATCATCTTCATACTCTTTTATTCTATATTTAAATCCATCAGCTAATGGCACTACAATAAATGCTCCAATATTACATTTATTGTATATCTCTCTTAATACTGCTCTAAGTTTTGTTTTAGGTACATGTTCTAATACATCTTTACATACTATAGTATCATAAGATTTTTCTCTCATATCATTACAAGCAAACTTAGTACATCTATGAGCAATAGCATATTCACTAATATCATATCCGTAAGCTTTAACTCCTAGTAATCTAAGAGCTTTAACTAGAAATCCTTTAGCACAACCATAGTCTAATATAGTACCATGACTTCCAAACATATCTTTAATATCTATAGCTTCTGGAAAGCTTCTAGTAGGCATCCATCTATAGTTCTCATATAGACTTTTACAAGTCTTTATACCATTCTCAAAATAATCTTTATCAAATTTAACAGAACTCAACATCATCCACCTCTTTCATTAAAGTATTCAATATATTATTTTGATTAGTATATTTACAATAACTACACTTGAAATGTTTTATTTCAAACTTAGTCATATAGTAATCAAAAACATCTTCCATCTTACAAATCTTAAACTCTTCACTCATGTTCTTACCATTTTCTTCTGCTAATTCAAGAGAAGGACAAGCATAGATATTACCATCACTAAATAGAAATGGTTTAAGCATGTGCATCATACAACAATTATCTTCTCTTTGTCCTAAAAATATATTGAAGTCACTTAAGAATATTCTTGGATTATCTTTTTCTCCTAGCTCTTCTAATAAACCTGCTATCTTATCTATTAACGCCTTAATCTTATCCTTTGATTGAATACAGTCAGGAGCTACTCTTGTAATAAGATTATGTTTATTAGCAAAGTCTACTACTTCTTGTAATTTCTCTTTAGTAACATCATTACCTGCAATATAACAAGCAGTAGCTTTAGTCTTAGATGTAATATGTTCTACATTCTTATTAAATTTAACTTTATCCATATCTGTATCAAGTATATTTAGTGATATCCTTATCCAACTGAACAAGCTATAATCTAATTTAGGATTAATTCTTACTGCATTAGTATTCATTCCTATAGCCATGTGTAAACATTCTGCAGCATATTTAGTAATATCTCCTATATCTGGATGTAATGTAGGTTCTCCACCACCAGTCCACTCTATAGCTTGTATACCTAATACATCAATCTCATTTAGAAAAGTAATTAATTTTTTACTATCTATAAAAGTTTGTTTATCTCTATCTGCAAAGCAACAATGTGTACATGCCATATTACATACATTTGTAGGTGAAATATGAAACATTACTGGTCTAGCTCTACCATCTTGTATATCTTGTAGATTTTCTAAATGTTTAAATAACTTAACTTCATTACTTGTTACACTATATTTCTCATTCATTGTCTAATACCTCTTTATGTTTTACATAAAAACTACAACTATTTCTATCTTTACATTCTTTACATTTTCTATCTAAACAAGCATTACTTGGACTCACTATAATCATCTCCTATACCTATATCTGCAATGACTGGAATACAAAAGTTAACAGCATTCTCGAAAGTCTCCTTAATCTTCTCAGAAGCTTCGTTAACATAGTTCTCTTTAATAAGATAACCTGCTTCGTCATGTACAGTAAATATTGTTTTTAATCCCCATTGTGGGTAGTTCTTAGCCATCTCTCTTACTTTAGTCATTGCTATTCTAATCATATCAGCACTAAATCCTTGGATAAGAAAATTAAATGATTGTCTAAATGCTGAATTAGGATAGAACTTATTACCATTAAATTCTTTAGCATTAAATCTTCTTCTTCTACCAGTAAGACTTGTAACATAACCTGTCTTTCTTACTTGATTATGACATTCTTCTATTGCTTTTTTAACTGCAGGTAATGCTGCAAAATATTTATCAAGAATTTTCTGTGCTTCTTCTTCTGAGATACCAAAGTCTTGACTAAATCCATAAGCTCCTTTACCATAAGCCATGCCAAAATTCACAGTTTGTCCTGTGATTGTTGTTTTACCATTATATCTAACTAATACATAAGTAGACGGAACTGATAAACAAGCTACCTTATCTGTAAATTCTACTTCTTTTATTTTTAGATTTTCTCCTCTTGTTGTAGGTCTATATTTTATACTAACATTCCATAAACTACCATTAAATATTTTAGTAGCTTTACAATTTAAAGTTACTGCCAATGCTTGTACAAAATCAGCATTATCTTCAATAGTTGTATCATACCTAAACATCTTTCCACTCTTAAACTTAGCACAAGCATCCCAAAGTTTACACTCATGTAGTATCATGTGTCTTATAGGTGTTGATAGTTGTAATATATTCCAATTAAATGTTTTTTTATTAGTTAAATGTCTTTTTATTGCTTTGCCTAGTGTTTTTTTAATATAAAAAGTAGTTACACCTTGAGAAGATTTTGATACAGTATACTCTTCTTTTGGAAAGGGTGCTAATAATAAAAGCATTCTTTCTATCTTTCTTCTCTTTGTAAATCCAAATCTTATATTATCCTTATTACAAAAAGAACCATCTGCTTGTGTCGCAACAGCTAATAATAACTCATTAAGAGAAGTCATATTTTTTGTTGTTATAGTAGGAAGAGCTGTTAAAGTTCCAGCATTACACCAGTATCTTGCTTTATTAAATTCTTTTGGTACTGTATCATAATGTCTACCATTAGTTCTAAAAGCTAACATTCTATGGTCAGGAGTTACCATAAGTGAAGTACTTTCATTATTAAGACTTATAAGTTTTTTATCACTATGATATTGTGTGAAAACTTCTGTAGGTTTCTCCCAATTTAAAATACACTCGCCATTTTTAGGAGTAGCTTGTACTATATAAGTTTCAGTATCTATATCTGTAATCTTTTTCCAACCAAGTCTAGTTAATACTTCTGTATCAGGATGAAAACATTTAGCTTTGTCTCTTTCATTCTTAAATTTATCTTTATACATATCAAATTTGTCATTATAAGTATAAAGACATTCTTCTGGTATACCTAAATCAAAAAAGTCATTAGCAGTTGCTAAGTGCATATCTTTACCACTATTAAAAGTATCTATTAATACTGGTTCTTGTGTTATCTGTGTTAATACTCTAAGCTCTTGACCTGAGAAGTCACATGTAACCATCTTATATCCTTTATCTGCTACAAAACATTGTCTAGTATCAATAGGCATATCTTTATTTACTTTAGGTAATTGTTGTAAGTTAGGTTTACTGCAACTTAGTCTACCAGTTACAGTACCAGTATCTTTAAAGCTTGGTCTTACTTTACCATCAGCTTCTACAAAGTCTAACATAGGTTCAAAGAATGCATGCAACAATTTAGACGCTATTTTATATTTATTAAGTAACTCAACAAAGGGATGTTTCTTGTATATAGCTATAGTCTTTCTGCCAACACTAGGTTGTCCAGAAGGGGTTCGTTCAACAACGTCAAGCCCAAGTCTGGTAAAAAGGAGGTCTGATAATTGTGCAGGACTATTAAAGTTTATCTTGCTAATAACATTACTATCCCCTGTTAGAGTTACTTGCATACTATAAGGTTCTTTTATATGTTCTAACATCTGTACAGTTAAATCTTCTACTTTCTGTTTTACTTCTTTAGTTGTTTTCTCTACTCTTTCTTTATCTACAGTAATCCCATTAACTGCCATATCTACTAATACCTTTTGAAAAGGCATTTCAATATCTCTAAATAATTTAAGCAATCCTTGTTCTTGTAATAATGGTTTTTGTAGGGTGCAGAGTTGCCATGTCCACAATGCGTCATTCATAGCATACTCGAAGAATTTAGAAGTAAAAGTTGCGTTAGAGTACTCCGTAATCTCTACACCTAAGAATTGTTTTGCTAAATCTTTTAGACCATGTGGTCTAGTTTCATCTAGTAAATGGTCTGCAATCATTGTACAGTATAATTCACAATGCTCGAATGGTATACCATACTTATGCATTACTTTTAAATCATAAACAATATTATGTCCAATCAGTATCTTAGCTTTCTTAAAGATACCTCTTAAATAATCTATAATGCTCTTTTTAAATTCATTCTTAAATAATATATTTCCTTTAGAATCTCTTCCTTGTAAAACAATATAAGCATTATTATCTCCATCACAGAATGATATACCTTCTAATTTTATCTCTGAGTATACAAGACTAGTAGTCTCAGTATCAAATGAGAATACTTCATTATTGAAGTTCTCAAAGAACTGTTCTATTTCATTTGGAGTAAATAATACTTTTCTATTCATTTTTTATATTCTCTCTAAACTCATTTGGTATTAAATCAGTCTTACCTATACTTTCTAAAAGGTCATATAAATACTTTTCGGTAAAATTATATTCTCTGTTCCAATGGTAATTAACTTTTCTTTCTATTTGTAAATCTGTAAGTTGTCTACCACCACTATATTTATACCAGTCTTGCATGAATTTTATAAACTCATCTTTTCTATCTTTATACTTTGGTTTAAGTACATGTATTAACATAAACATAGCTCTTTCTCTACCATCATCTACTTCTCTAAACATGTGACTAGATACTATGTATTTAAATCCTTCTAATTCTGATAATTGGTTAACATCAGTACTAACTTTTCTTTTAATAACTGTTATCTGTCTTGATACATAGTAATCCCATAAAGGTTTAGGTAACTTACATATTTCTGGATATTTTCCATTACAAGATATAAAACTTTTAATGTTACCAGTCTTCTCATGCTTACCATACTCTGCTCTTACTAGATGATTAGGAGTAGACAATCTTAAGTCTGGTAATGGTAAATCTTTTGTATAATACCTCATTATTGTATTCTTTAACAATGAGATATTTCTAGCTTGTCCTACATCAATAAAAAAATGTATGTGTACACTCTTATTTCCACTAAACCATTTACTAAAACTTATATTATCTAACTTCAATCTTCTAGCAACCTCATCAGCATACTCTCTATTCTTATTTGCATCATTATCATCAAATTCAATTACTACTTCATTAGAGAGTATACTTCTGTGGTTATAATGCTTATGTGCATTATATTCTCTACTTAAAAAGATACATCTATCTCCCCAACTATCTTTTAGAGTAGGTCTGCTAACTACCATTATATCTTTTTGAAATTTCACGTATTTCAACATGTATTTCAAAAAACTCATATTGAATATTGTCTCCCATTCCAGATGAATTTATTATTCACAATGTTTATAGGATATATATTGTAGTCTCCGTTATCAGATAGATACATTACTGCAAATTGGTTTAACCATGATGCAGGTCTACCTTTTAAATAATCTGGTTCATGTCCACATAAGCATCCTAATCCATAAGCCATAACTGGTTTTTGCATTTTCATATTAAGCATTGCTGTCTGACTATCATGTGCATGACCATAGCATACATTACATCCTAACCTTGTTAAATGTTGTTGTGCATGATATTTATTAACCCACATACCATGAGTAAAATACATGTGTCCTACTTTATAAAGATTATTCATAGGTAAAAATTTTATCTTTCTTTTATCTAAATTAAGTTTTAAAGGTAACTCTAATAATCCTTCCATCTCTGGATTCTTATCTAAATATCTCCCTATTCTCCACTCATGGTTACCTTCTAAATATGTTATCTTTTTAGAATACTTTTGTAGGTAGTCTAATTCTTTATTAGCTACATCAACTTCTTTTTGGAATCTTCTACCTTCCATTAATCTTTTCTTATCCATATCCCAAGCACTTAAGCTTTCTACATCCATAAAATCTCCTAGTAATATTGTCTCATCTGGTTTAAAGTCTTTAACAAACTTCTTAACTAATTGATAAGGTTTAGGTATTTTTACAGTAATGTGTGCATCTGGTAATATCAATATCTTCTTCATTTTACACCTCTTATTTCCTCTCGTCATATTCAATAGCATTTCCTAATTTATATAAAAATTTTCTCCAACCTTTTCTATCATACCAAACTATCTGCCAAAACTCTACTCCATTATTATGATACTTTTTACTAAATTCTTTATAAAACTTATGGGTATGAGGTCGATTTGTTGTGACTTGTACTAAGAGCATTTCTCCTTTCTTAATACAAGCCAAATCAAACAAACCAAACAAATCTTTCTCTTTCTCAAACTTTCCAGTTCTTTCAGCTTTGCTTACTAAGTAACCAGAGGATTCAAAGTACTCAATAGCTTTTCTTTGATTCCTGTTACCTTTGTTACGACTATTCACAAAATGCACCAACAAAGTCTAAACACTCATAAGCATATTGGTCTTTAATACCATTAAACTCATCTAAGGTATCTGCTTCAATCTCATCTGAAAAATATGTAGTATGTTCAAGACCATCTTCTTGCTCTACTACTTCTCCTTTAAGTGATAGATAAACATTATAATCACCATCAAGCTCTGGTACTATGTTTACATCTACTTTATAAAAAATTGGTTCTTTTATTCCTAAAATATTTTTTATTGCTCTAATCATTTTTTACCACACTCCTGTTAGTTGTAAAAACCATATAGTTAAAGATATTAAAATACTAATGCTTCCTATGAAAATAATAAAAATCCAAATATATGCAAATAGTATTCCAAAAAACTTTGCTACATAGTTCTTATTGTTTTTTACAATTTGTTTTAAAATCTCATCTGTTTGTTTTTTACTTAAGTGCTTTGTCATTTAACAACACCTCAACCTTGTCTCTTAAATATGGTATCTGCATAACTACATACTTATCATCTTTAAGATGTAGTAACTGTAAATTGTCTACTTTAAATCCATATTCTTTCTCTAACATATAACCATATATACTCAACTGTAGAGCATATTTTATATAGTTACAATCATCCAAATCATCTATTGGGGACAGAGCTTTCTTTCCTTTATACCCTGCAGTATATATTGCTTTGTTTGTTTTCCAGTCTACTAATGTTACTTTATCTTTTTCCAAAACTATTAAGTCTACTGTTCCTGCTAATTTATGTTCTTCACTATATATAATAGCTTCTGGAATAAGCTGTATATCTTTCTCTGTACTCTGTATCCAGTCTAGCCATTTAATTGCTTGGTTTGCTTTGTCATTACTAATAATCTCTACATCTGCACATTCAAACAAATAATAAATACCTTTCTCTATTAACTCATGTGTATCTGTACCATTAATACTGCTCTCTTTCCAATTATTTTTATATTTTGTGATGCTTGTATCTTTAATACCATTTTTCCTATCT
>Ga0099850_1001596_pt1 | contig 10613 bp, 18 predicted proteins | sample CB_VirMetaG_5_FD_79182 | JGI IMG/M metagenome (GOLD analysis project Ga0099850, IMG submission 79182) | Freshwater to marine saline gradient viral communities from Chesapeake Bay - CB_1508_1D Viral MetaG | ecosystem: Environmental > Aquatic > Marine > Coastal | place: USA: Chesapeake Bay...
ATGCAGAAATTGTTTTAGTAATTTTTTTTATTGTATCCGTTTCCTTTTGCGCGGCAAAATAGTATTGAAATTCGCGCAATGTGATTTCATTCCAAGTTGTTGGAATCTTAGTTTTTATTTTACGAAATTGCATATTCTGATGTATAGCGTTTATTGTAATAATAATCAATTGCGTAACGCGCCGCGTCTATCAAATGATTATATTTATCTATGGGCGAATTTAACGTTTTCCCGTTCTTATCTTGCGCCCATTTGTAGTTTTTAAATTCTGATATGATATTTTCGGAATTGCGCGTTACGTGCATTTTAAATTGTTGCATGAATTGCAATCCCTGCCGGACGCTATCCGGACCTTTTGTCGCCGGCCAAACGTTCAAACCCAATCTTTTAATTTCCTCTATACTTTTGGGTTCGGCCGAATCACATATAATTGGTATTGATTTGCTTAATCCGTTTTCTTTTATTTTGTCTTTTATCAAATTTGCTATTTCGGGATTTGTTAGGCCGGTTAAATATAGTATTTCTTGTAAATATAATTCCGGCTTTTCAGCGCCCGTATAAGCGCCGCTAACGCTTGGACGGGTTAATCCTTCATAGATCACAATTCCGGCCGTAGGATCGGCGCTAAAGCCGAAGTCCAGCCCAATAACGGCCGGCCTCAATGGCCTATCCCGTCCGGCTTCATCCGTTACGCTTTTCGGCAATGCGTCAAGAATGTGATAATTTCTTATAATTTGTGCAGGGTTCGCGGCGCGCTCTCCCAATCCGTACACGCGCCAATACCAATTATCGGTTTTTTGTAATGCTTCAATTTCTGATATTAAGGATTTGGGCAAAAATGGGTTATCCTTATATGTGCTTTTAAATAATTGTGCATTGTCCCGCGTTAATATTTTATCATATATCCAATGGTCTACATCGTCCGGGTTATAATCTAATATCATTAATTTGGTAGTACGCATATTTAATTGATGGAACGCGTCATATGAAAATCTGTTAGCTTCATTCATAAATAATATGTCCCGCTTTCGGCCGCGCATTTTATAGGATTGATCTACACTAAAAAAAGATACAGTATTTCCGAATAAGTCATATTCCCGGCATCTTGGGTTTCGCGCGGCGCGCTCATTAAGCCAACCATTCCGGCCCAATATTTCGCGCCAATCCCGCAAAGGTCCCGCGTCGATGGCCGGGCCGTTGACGCGCGTAATATCAATATATAGCCCGGCGTTTGGATTGATATAGCAAATTTCCGCAAGCGCCGTTAAAATTGAATATGTTTTACCGCTACGCGTTCCGCCTTCATGAACTTGGTACCTTGCCCTTGAATTTTTTACGTCATAATATGTTTTAGGCAACTTCATTTTTCGTCCTCCATTGGTTCGTTGCTCCACCAAACCGGCGGACGGTCAGGCGTGTAAAAAGTTAATTCGTTGCCTTCAATATATCCGCGCTTTTTGCCTTGCGTTTTTAAAAAGAAAATGAGCGAAGTTTTACAAGGTGGACGCGTATATACTTCCCCGCTATTTGTTTTTTCTTTAATTCCGCGCATCAATTGCAACAACTGATTTTCGGCAAAATCTATACGTTGTTCTCTAATTTCTTCAATAGCATCTGCGAAATCTTTATCTGATTTTAACCAATTATAAAAAGTCCACCGGCTGATTTTTGCCTGTCGGCATGCCGCGCCGATATTGCCCAAAGTATTTTTGAATATCTCTAAAAAGTTGTCTTTATTTTTTTGCGTATACATTGTAGGGTTTGTAATTTTTTTATTTATTAAATTCCGCAATTAGTGCGCCGTGTAAAAATGATTCCAAGTGTACGCCGTACTGTTTTACAATATCATATATTTGGCTATATTCTTTTGCGCTAAATTTTAGTTTTATTGTTTTTTCTTCGTTTTCTGGTTTTCCCAAATTTGACGTTTCTTCATTTTCAATTAGCTCCGGTTGCATATCAATTGGCGTTAAACCCCAATCGTCCAATATCAAAAAATCGTATTGATCGGCCAAAGCGTCCCAATCCCAATTGCCAAAACTTACGTTATCCTTTATAATAAATTGTGCTTTTTGTTCTTCGGTTAACTTGGCGCGTTTTACCCAATTGTCCGGGATCTCTTGGTATCCCAATTCTTGCAATGCGCGTAGCCTCATATTTCCGCCTATAACGGTTCCGGTTGCGTCGATGACAATTGGCCGCAATTCCATCATTTCGGGAAATTCTGATATTGATTTTTTTAGCTTTTCAAATTTATCGAAATTTATAGTGCGGGGATTTTCCGGATTAATTTTCAGTTTTGAGATTTTCATTTTTTTGTGTTTTTGGCGGACGGCCGCGTTTTGCTTTTGGGCGATAAGATAAATATTCTTCTAATTCTTTAACCGCGGTTCGGATACATGGGGGACATTGGCTAACATTTGATTTTCTCCCAATAAGCGCCGGATATATCTTATTTAATTGTTGGCGTTGCGCTTGGGTTATGCGTCCTGGCGTTGCCTTCAATCGCTCTAACAGTTCGCGCGCTTGGTCTAATGTATCTTTTTCGCTTTTGTAATTTCCCCATTTGCCAAGCGGACAGGCCGAAGCGGAAAATTTTGTTTTTACATCTAAAAAACATCCGCACGTACGGTATTTGTTTCCTTCATATTCTACAATATTGCCAATGATAGGTTTTCCGCAAGTCGGGCGCTTTGCGCTATAATCTACAAATTTGCAATTTCTGCAAATTTGCATCCGTTCAACTTGCGCCGGTTTATCTAAAATCATATTTTATTGATTTTGTTTTTTCCTCTAACGTTTCTTTGATTTTTCTAATTTCTCTTTTTACGGTTATTTCCGATTTCCCTATACATTTTGCAATGTCTTTTATTAAATACCCCTGATAAAAGCGAAGTTCAAAAATTTGATATTGATATTTGTTTAGTGTAATTGATGCCAAATATAATATTTCCCTTTGGTACATTTGTTCGGATGCTCCCGTATATGCAAAATTAACCGCTTCGTCAAGTTCTACAAATTTATATTTTTTGTTATTGCTTAAATGTATTATGCGAAATAATGCCGTACCCGTGTAATTTCTGAAATGTCCCGATCCTAATATTTTTATTGATCTATTTTGATTTTTATACAAATTGACAATTAAGGTATGTACGGCTTCGTATGGGTCACTTGCACCAAGTTTGCGCGCTTGGTCCAAAAAATAATTGTAGTTTTTTTCTATTAAACTACTTAACTTCATATTTGTTTTGTTCTAACTTTTGATATAGTTCGGCGCGTAATATTTGCATTTCTGTAATTGTCCATTTTGCTAACATTTTTGATTGCCGCCGAAGTAGCGCGGCCGTATCCGGCCCATATTGCGCGTCAATCCAAGCGGCCATTTCTCCACCTTCGCCCGGAACGCCGGATAAACGGCGCTTGCCGAATGCGTTGCATCCTGCGCATTGCGGCCCGACATTTTTAAAATTCCATCTTGTCGCAAAATATCGCCTGCTCATATAATGGCCGGTTTGAATTTTTCGCCAATGTAACATTTTGCCACATGTAGCGCAATAACATATGCCAAAATCATTTGCATGAAATTGACGCACATATAAACTAAAAAGCCTATCTATTTCTCCAATTAAATATTTTCTTATATCTTTTACTTGCGCAGGGATAGGCCGAAAATTTTTTGAGTGCATGCCCAAATATAAAAAAACCCCGCTCATGCAGGGCTTTCTTTTGGCGTTTTATTTATACGTGCGGCATGGGATCGGACCAAGTGTAAAAAGTCCAATGTGCCGGAATATTATTTACGTCTTTAAATTGAAGGGAAACGACATATAAGCCATGCGCGTTTGAGTCCCATATTGCGCGCGGCAATTTTTTTCTGATTTTTCTCCAATCTTCCCAACTTCCCGAACCCGTGTACACGTCCGTATAATCTTGGCCGTTTTTGAGTTGAATTTGAATTTTCATCTTTTAGGTTTTTTGTGTTATGGGGCTTGTTCCCCGTTTGTGATACGCAATGTTAGGGCGAAATATTGAACTACGCAAGGCCTCAATTACATTTTTTTTTGCACAATAAAAAAAAGCTACGCGGCACATATAACCGCGTAGCCTCTAACGCAACTCAAAACCAAAAATTTGTTATTCTAATTCATCCCTACGCTCATTTGGGATATTTGATCCGGGATCAAAATTCATTCCCGGATGCAAAATTTCGTTTGAATCGTCAATTATATTTGAATTTAGCAAAGGCATTGCCGGCGCTTCGGTTTGCGCTTTTTCCCATGCGCTCATAATGTTTTCTATATCTTCCTTTACAAATATGATTTGGGAATCTTGTTGTAAAATTTCGTTTTCATCAATTGAATATAGTGTTATAACATTTGATCTAATATAGGCTACCCATTTTCCAAAATAGTTTCCGGTTACTTTAATTGGTTTTTTCATTGTACGTTGGGGTTTTGTAGCGCCGCGCTAACATTAAACATTCGGCAATGTCGTTTGGCGTTAGCGCCGCTATGAATGTTGCCGCGTCAATCCGCCCATGCGCGTAAGCGGTTGCCCGGTTCCACAATGAAACGGCATCCCGGTTACACTTTTCGCGCATGGCCAATCGTTCGCGCTCTATGTATTTTTTTCGTTTTTTTTCGGCGTCCTTAGCGGCCATTTCGCGCATTATCCGCTCATAACCGACCCTAACCTTTTCCGCTTCCCGTTCGCGCTCCTGCGCGGCCGTTACGGCCTTACGCTCAGCATGGGCTACGCGCTCGCTTAGGTACACTTGCCACATTGCAATTAGTTCGGCCATATTGCCATATATGAATTTCCCGTAAATGCCCAATCCGGCGCGCTTCAAAAATAAACATACGTCTTCCAAATGGTAATTTTTGTATTCATCCCGTAGATATATAGCGGCATCTATTATACTTTGCGCCGTCATTCTGTTTTCAAAGCCCATTTTTCGCGCGAAGCGCTCCAATTCAGCCGCAATCGCTACGCCTACAAATTGCCGCCCGTGATCCGAGGCCAAGCGGCCAAGCGTAGGGACGCTTTGATTTCCTACAAATTCGGGAAATGCGCTTGGGTTCGGCATTTTCCAATTAATCAAATTGGCCGTTTTGCAATGCTTCGCTAATTGCGTCCCGAAATTGTTTTGATCTGTCATTTTGTGTTTTGTTGTTAGCCCTAAAAATCCCGGTCCAACCATTGATTTCGCAAGTTCGCAAAATTTGAATGGCCTCCCAAACGTTATTATTACTTAATTCTTTTAATTTATCTAATGCTAAATTCATGCTTCGCGCCGTCCGGTATGGTTTTCTTAATTCAACTTTTCTGTATTTCAAATATTGCGCCCATGCCGTTTTAAATTCATCTTCCGAAAAAGGTAATTTTATCCCTTCCTCTATTTTACTCTTAGTATTATTTATACTATTCTTACTTGTATTATTACGGGCCAAAATTTTTTGGGGGGGGGCACCAAAATTTTTTGGGGGGAAAGCCAAATTTTTTTGGTCAGGCCCCAAATTTTTTGGGGGGGAATCCATTAGGCAAACTATTATGCGATTCCCGGCCGCGTCTTTTTCGCGCCTGATATATCCGGCGTCTTCCAAACATATAATCCAATTTCTTACGGATTGTTCGGATACGTCATATAGTTCCGCCAAGTATGCGTTTGACGGATACGCGTAACCCGTCTTATTGCTTAGCGCCGTTAATTCGGCATATATCAATTTCGCCGATGCCGTCAAGTTTTTGTCATATCTAACTTTTGCGGGAATGATTGCATAATAATTTGGGTTATTGGTTTTTGTGTCGTTCATTTTATTTGTTTATTACGCGTTTTAGTAATTCGTCATTCCATGTCCAATTGTCTGGCAAATCCGGTTTTACGCGCGTCCGCAACCAAAGACGCCAAGACATAAACGGCATGAAAAAACGCATTTCGTTTCTTTTTATATCTGCAAAAGCGCATTGCGCCGCTTGGCGCAATACACTATTTACAAAATTGTTATCCGTTTGCATCCAACCAATTTTTGAATTTCTGCGCAATCGCCAAAATTTCATCCGTTGTTAACGCTTTTGACAATGTGTCCGCGTGAATCGCTACGGCAATATCTTTTGCATATGATAGCGCAAAAGATGCGTTTGCATTCCGCGCGCTTGGCGCCGCGCTTGGCGTATCCGCGCGCTTCGCGTTTTGTCGCTGGACCTTGATGCGCATTCCATATTGCGTTTGTTCTACATTGTAATTTATCGTTTGGCCCTCCACATATTCATTTAGCGTTTTTCCCAATGCGTCCCCTTGGTCGCCGTTATCTAACCATAATTGAAACCCATAATATGGGATTCCGGCGTTTGACGTCCAAACCGGGCCGTCACTAATTGTAACTCTTTCAATTGTTGCGGTTTTCATTTTGTAGGTTTTTTGAATTTAAAAAATGCCGCTATCCGAACCACTGTCCGGCAGGCCGTGCGGTTGTCTGCCCCGCGTTGGGGTTCCTTGGCGACGGGCGCGGGCTTTTCGCGGCTATCAAAAATGTACTTTTTTGCTCAAAAACCAAAAATGTAATCACAAATTTATTTCAATCTTTTGTTAATTGCTTGCCATATTTTACTATATATTGTTTTTCGATAGCTTGGCGCATTTCTTTTTGCGCCCGTTCTCTTTGCCGGCAAGATTCCAAAAAACGCAATATATCTTGTTGATCCGTAGTCCTATAATATCCCTTTGCCGAAGCAACTAAAAACGGAACCATATTATTTAGCCTAATATATCTAATGATTCGGCGCACTCGTATATCGTTTAATTTGTAACCTTTGGCGTTGTAATATTTTTGTATTTGTTTATTTGTTCTGCAATTGTCCGGGCCAACAAAATATAACATAAAAAATTTGGACAATTCGTGCGCTATCAAAATTTCATCTTTTGATAATTCAACGTCCATATATTCATTTTCTTCCCAACCTTGCAATTTTATCATAGGGTTTTAAATTTGAACGGTTTTTAGTTTTGTAGTCAATTGCGCCGCCGATATATTGGAATCATTCCAATATGCGCCAAGCGGCGTTTTTTCGCTTTGTACTTCATCTATCATAAATGCCGAAAAATCAAAATAGGATTTGCAATGTAAAAACATATTATATAAATCTTGATCCCCTACAATGGTATTGAATATATGCGCCGTTAAATAATTATTAAAAAACCCCGTAAAAGATTTAGGATAATTTACATAAAATTTAACTCTATAACACAATTTAGAATTATATAAACTTGCGCCCGTTACATCGTTATTTAATCTATATTCTTGCCGCCATTGGCTACTATTATCCGGGTACGCATTTTCCGGCAAATCCAAATTAAAATTTGTTGTTTCTTCATATATCCCCAATTGCCAAGTATGGTTAAAAAAAGCGTTTATGTGGCTTTCGGGAATCCAGCGAAACGTAAAATAGTGTTGCATTTTAATTGTTTGTTTTAGTTTTCAAATTAGATTAAATGTTAAAAAAGTATTTTTAAATCATTTAGCATGTTTTGCAAATCTTTATTTTCTTGCCGTATTTCATATGCGATTTTTACTTTTTCGTTGTACTTAATATGTGATTTTAGTTCGCCGCTATCAATATAATTTTGAATAATAGGCCGGGCATATTTGTACTCATTTGGAAAAACAAGCTTTACAATATTTAACGTTTCTTCCGGATTTTCGGATGCCGCAATAAATGAATATAAAAACGCCGCCTGTAATGATTTGCTATTATCTTGGTTATAATCGGCTAAGTTTATGATATTATTTACAATACCTGATATTGGTCCGCTATATAAATAGCGGGAAAATATTTCCATATTTTTAACGCGCGTCCCAATAAATAACGGATTTACAATTTCCCCGCACTCTACCCAATCGGCAATTTTGCGAAGCGCGTCCGCCGTTTTCTTTTGCTCTAAATCGTATTGCGTTTTATTCATTTTGTTTTGTGTTTTTGGGAATAACTTCTATTTGCGATACACAATATTGGCGCGAAATATTCTACTATACAAGTGTAAAAACAAATTTTTATTTTGGTACAATAAAAAAAACCCCGCCGAAGCGGGGATTTTTCACATAAGAAATTTTAAGAAACGCGGTCTACTGCTTCGCTCAAAGTTAGAAATTCGGCAACTATTACGGGCAAGCCGTCTTTGTCAAGTTGCGAATTGTCTTTGATAACCCAGCGGCACCGATCGTCCACGCTACGCAAATGAATAGCATAAACGGTATATTTGCCGTGCTTCATTTCAGCGCCGCGCAAAGCGTCCGCTTTGCTGGGGTCATTCGGGTCCGCAACTTGGCTGCTAATCAAAGCGCAAAATTTGTCTTCCCATTCGGGATCGGTATCAAAATTATAAACGTGCATTGCGAAGAAAGGGTTTTTGTGTTAGGGAATCGGGGATTGTTCCCCGCTTGCAATACAATATTACGGCGCAATATTGAATTGGTCAAGTCCCCAATTACATTTTTTATTAGGACATAAAAAAAACCGCCCGGTTTCCCGGACGGCCACAACACAAAAAACCAAATATATTAAGCGGGAAGGTCTACGGCCTCAATTACGCGCGCCGCGTCTTCGTCCGCCTCATCTTCGCTGTCCGGTTGGGACGCGTCATTTTGTTCCGGCACAAATTCGGAATTTTCTTTTACTTGTTTTTTCGGGATGAAAACGGGTTCGGATTCAACTTCAACCCAAGCGCCGTCCATTTTCACGAAAAAACCGGGGCCGTTCGGCATGGTATTTTCGTGAATATAAAAATTACTTGCATCCTTTAGCGCGGCGCCCTCAATCGCTTCCCGGTTCGCCTCAGAACGCTTAAACCAAAAGGACGTATTGCCGTCTTCCCAAAGTACGGCCCATTTTTGATCCGCCGTCTCCGGCTTAAATCCGAACGCTTCAACGTTGCCAACGGCAACCAAAAGTTGATGCCGGCGATTAAATCTAACTTTTACCAATTGTTTCAGCATGGTATTAAGGGTTTTAATTAACAACGTGCAATGCTAAGAATAACATTGCACATTGCAAAAAAAAGTTTGGAAAAATTCAAACAAATTTTTCAGGATCGGAAAAGGTATATACAAATTCCGAATTTCCCGCTTTGTCCAATATTTCAATAGTGTATAATCCTGATACGTTTTGCCAATCACATTTGGGGATTTTTTGCATAAATTCTTGGTAGTCTTTTTCAGAAACCCAAATTTCACATATGTCCTGATGCCTCGAAGACAAGGTAATAGATACATAAAAAATGTATTTAGCTTGGGACGGCAAAGATTTAAAAATCGTTTCCATTTTGGTTTTTTGTTTTTGTGGGGAATCGTTCCCCGTTAGCGATAGGCAATATTAGTGCGCAATATTTAATTAAGCAAGTCCCTAATTACATTTTTTTTTGACCAATAAAAAACCCCGCCGAAGCGGGGATTTTGTTTTGCGGGGAATGTCCCCCCGTTTGCGATATACAATATTACCAAAGCGTACCTTGCCGCCTATGTAAATCAAAGCGTTTGCAAGCTTTATCGTAATACTCTTTATCAATTTCATATGCCGTTAAATCAAATCCCATGTCCCAACACGCAACGGCAATGCTACCGCTTCCTAAATGAGTGTCAAGAATTTTGTCGCCGGGCTTGGCAAAATTTTGCAATAAAAACTTGTACAAATTTATTGGTTTTTGCGTTGGATGTATTCTTTCACATTCATCTTTAGCGTGCACGCCAAGCCAAAATTTTGTGTAAATTTTTGCAATTGCATCTATATTTGTTAAGGCTAATTCGCAATCAGCATAATTATTATCACCTGTTTTTTTATCCCATACTATATAGCATCTTGCAGGCGGTAAAAAATCAGTAAAATAATTTCCACCCCAAACAATTTGATTTTTACTTATACGTTTTAGTTCATCAAAATATTCTTTGGTAGGGCGTACTTTATCCCAATCGGCTTGGCCTCTATATATTTTTTTCTTGCCGTTCCCAAGCGTCATTTTATTTACTCCTATACCATAAGGCGGGTCTACTATCGCTAAATCAAATTGATTATCCCTCATTGCCTTCATGGCCGGCAAACAATCTTCGTTATATAAATTTATTTCTGCCCTCATTTGCCGTATTCTTAAAAGCGCTCTACGCGCCTTAGCGCCGGTTTGCGCGCCTATCTTCCGCGCGCCTATCCTTGCGCGCTTGACGTTTTCGCATGCGCTCTACGCGGCCCTCCGGCGGCAAAGATACGGCGTCAATAATTGCCCTAATAACTAAATACGCGCCGTCAATTATTGCCCCAATCTTTATACGCTTCATATATGTTTTTGTCTTGGTATCCCGCGCACCTTAGCCAATCCGGGACGTCAAATGAAGGGCACGCCTTATACGAAAATTGATTATGTCCGGCAACCAAAATATTTGGATGCTTTCTAATTGTCAAATTTACATATAAAAATAGGCTAAATAATTGATTGTTGTTCCTTGTGTCGGCCGCTTGGTTCAACTCATTAACGCCGCCGGCATATACAATATGTCGGGATTCGTTATTTTTCCCTTTAACCCCATTTGTGATTTCCCAATTATCTACGTATTGGTCATCGTCATATGGGA
>Ga0099850_1001600_pt1 | contig 10594 bp, 13 predicted proteins | sample CB_VirMetaG_5_FD_79182 | JGI IMG/M metagenome (GOLD analysis project Ga0099850, IMG submission 79182) | Freshwater to marine saline gradient viral communities from Chesapeake Bay - CB_1508_1D Viral MetaG | ecosystem: Environmental > Aquatic > Marine > Coastal | place: USA: Chesapeake Bay...
CGCACTGTCTCTTTTTTTATCTTTAGCCGTTTCGCTGCACCGAGATAGCCATAATCATCAACAAGTTTTTTAACATTATTTAGATGTTTATCGGTAAGTCTATTAACCATACACCCTCTTATTCAGATTGGAAAAAATCATCACCACATTCTGACACGGCGATATAGTATTTCATTGCTCTTGCAAGCCGGAGTGGTCTTAAAAATTTGTTAGATTTTTGACGAATGATTTTGATAATATTACCAAGAAATCTTAAATCAGCTTTCGCTTTATCTTTACCCAAATAGTAATCAAGGTCATGGACAACACAGGCCGGGGTAATATTCAGACCCCATAAAGTATCAGGCACAAAATAATCACCCAATTTACCAGGGCCGCACCCCCCGGTAACTAATGCCAATTCTATCTCATCATAATAGACAAATTCTTTCGGTACATCCAAACCGAGTTTTTTAATTTTGTCTATCATTTAAACACCCCAACAACCTGATCAAACACACCGAAATACATAGATGCGATCACAACTGCTCCGGCTACAGCGATAAATACTTGTCTTGTTTTCGGGCTTAACCCGTTCCAAAAATCTTTCATATTTCACCCCACGAATAATGGTTGCCGTCATTGCCCCAATCACCGCCCCATGTGCCGCCTAAAAACTTCCAGAATTTTCCGATAGGGGCGTGGTCTTCTGTTTTGGTTAGATATTCACCATCAAGAAATAGGTTTAGGTCAATAGCAAGACGTTTGTAATGGAAGGAATCTTTTTTGTGACCATCTCGCGCATAAGCATCGCCAAATGTGCATTCATAACCCTTGAGGTAGATGAAAATGATAAGAATCGCTACCATCAAGGCGAACTGCGATTGTCGGTATCTTAGCCCTTTTTTACCCATTTGAAAAATCTCCAAAACCAATGAATCAATTGGCAAATAACAAGCACTGTAGATAGGCACATGAGCCATTCTGCTGGTTGGTCTGGGAGTTTAGAGATGATGATACCGACCAATCCAGTTGGCCCTGCTGCGTTGTCTATAATTGCTTTCATACCCGCCCCGTCATTGTATATTTACGGTTGTACCTGATCCTATGTTTGTTGTCGTGCCGGCTCCGATGGTTGCGCTGGTGCCACCCCCTACAGACGTAACAACGATATCATCAATAGCATACCAAAATTCACGCTTAACTGTAGTTGCATCGAGTCGATTATACATATTTCCACCGATAGTGAAAAAATTCCACCCGACAAAACTTTGCGGTGTCAACGCTGTTGAATAAGATGCATTCTTTGGAGAGTCAGACCACGCCAGATCTTCTCTGTCGACGATAGCAACATCATCAATACTTATTTTCATCCATCCATCTTCAACATTAATACCGCTGTTACCTTTCAGCTCAATCGTGACTTTATGCCAGCTACCGTCACTAACAAGCTCGGCAAACGTTTTATGTCCATTTGTGCCAGTGCCTCCACTTGCATATTGTCTATCGTAATCGTCACCGATAAAGCCATCAGGAAGGTTATCCTTATACCCCGATTGAAACCGCGCAGCCCCCCGCATAGCAAAACCAGTATCACTGTAATGCGTTGTATCTTGAGTACTAAACAAAAAAAGCGGCCAGTGATTCATTTCAGGGAAATAGTCCCACATTGAATAGCCAAAGTCGTGTTGATGAGTTGCGTGCAGCATCTTATGATTTCCAGGCCCATTAGTCGAATCCCATGCAAAGTTGGAATCATATTTAATATAGTATTCAAACTTCAGATGTTGGTAGGCTTGCGGTAAACTTACCGCTAATTGACCGTCACTTCACCAATATGAACCACCATCACACGACGAACTATTGACCGGTTCCATATAAAAAGTAAGGCCCTTTCCACTTGCACCCCGATAATTGGTGTTGTCAATATTCATGGTGCGATTACCGCGATAATCTGACCATGACGCTCTCGCACTATATAACCCCGAATATACCGCACCGTCTTGCGGACAAGAGGTACAAGGAGTGTCATGGTCGCCGTCTTGCTCAGAATCATCGGACCCACTGCTATAGTTTTGTTCTGGACTTTGCCAATCAGCGTGACTATCAAAATTGTCTTGAAAAACCACAGTGTCCGCAAAGGACAAGCTGCAAAGCACTAATAATATTAATAAAACTAATCCTCTCATTCTGCCTCCAGAACCGTAGCAACAGAAGCATGATCGCCTGACGAACCTGGTGTCCACGTTCGTGTTTCTGCTTGTCCGGTAGTAATGGATTCGTACCATATTCCAGCCCCTGTTGAACTACCCTGCACATAGCCTGCGTTAGTCATCCCTGATACAGAACCCTGAGAAACACCATCATCTGAACAAAACCCAATAACAAGAAAACTGCTATCTGTACTCGTAACTGAACCAGATGTTATTGTTGATCCTGTATTTGATGATGTATTCGTTGATTGAACTGCGTCCCAAGTGCCGCTCGTCTTTTCAAAAGCAGCAATTACACCTGATGAGCCTATAGGACTATCATCAGTAAAAGAAAAAGTATACGACGCAGGTTCTGAAGATGCTACACGATAGAACAGTGTTGTCCTTGATGATGAAGAAGTGACTTGGGAATCTACTTGAGTCCAACCGGAAGTAACGGCCCATGGAAAATCCTGGTCTGTTACAAGAGCAACATACATTATATCACCATCGGAAACCCCCGAAGGTACATTAATAACGAGATCGTTACTTCCTGTCTGTGTGGCAGATGTTGAACCATTCGGAGAAACAAACGATATTGTACCTCCACCAGCACTTGAAAACTTCTGTATAATCATCCCGCCGAAGCATTGGGTGTAGATCAAACAACAAGCTATAAAGGTGTATAATACCCGCTTCATCAAACCCCCTTAGTTGGCATGATAAATGACTGTAATCTCATAAAACGCTATGTCTGTCGGTGTTGCCGGTAGATCAACCATTAATCTCCCGTCTGCGGCTATACTTGCATCCGATAGTGTCCCGTCGTCCTCAGTGAATGTACCCGAAAGGGTAATCTCCTCAACAGTTGAACTTGAGCTCGTGCCTGATTGTGTCCATTCCTCAAAATTTAGAACGTCCGTACATGTAGCTGAAGTGGTGATGTGGATTGCATCTATTGTCACGCCAGATGGGAAAGTCTCAGCAGGGAAATATTTAATTAACCAAGCATCTGAAATCGGTTGCAGTTGATCCGGCTCGGCAAGCACAGTAGAGTCTGAATATGAATTAATATGTACGGAATCCACTGATCGGTCGTTATAATGCTCAGAGTCTACCCCATCGTCAGCTATTTTGGTCTCATCCACAACGTCGGCGTTGAGATTGAACGTGATCGTATTAGACGTATCCACAACGTCAATATCTCCTGTGGAGACTAAATCGGGGTCCGTCACACCAACACCGTCTACAGAAACACTGTCCCCACCTGCTGCGCCAGCATCGGCCTCTAAAACAAACTTATCAGTGGCAGCATCGTATTTTACTATTTCATTATCAAGTGCGGGAAGTTCGGATGTGTCAATAGCTATGACAGTCATATTTGCACTGCCGTTATAGTACTGAATTAACGGTTGATGGTCGGTAATCGTTGTATCAAGGGCTATCTCTCCTGTCGCATCAGTTGTGGGGGTCGCACTATTTGGTATTTCAAGTGTTCCACCACCCGCATCCAACGGACCAAAACTCACGGATGAAGCAGATGTAAAATCAATAGCACCCGTTGGTGTGTAATCGCTCGATTCAAGCAAATCCAAAGCCGCTTGGTATGTTGCTGCACCAAGAAAGGATTGGATATTTGCAGATGGTGTTATCCCGGCGTATGTGGTCAGATCAGCATCGTAGGCCTGTACGTCTGTGCCTATTTCAAGATTGATGATAGATTTCAGGTTAGCTTCATTGGTAGCCGCCAGGATATCACTTGCATATGCCCCCAGGTTCGCAACCGATTCAAGTTCTGCTGCCGTGTCTATCTCGGTTGTCTGGACGAAATCGTCTACATCAGACAGTGCAGCGTAAAGCCCGGCCTCGTTGGTTAATTCACCTTCGTACAATGCGTCAAGTTCTGCGCCGGTGTCATGGGTTGCGCCTAAGCTCGTCCATTTGCCGTAAAGCTCGGTGTTCATCGCCTGTTGTCGATCCCAGGCGGTTTTAAACGTGTCGGATGATGTGTTAACGGTCGTTTGGGCAGAGTACAAACCTGCGGCAAACAAGAGTATTAACCCGGTAATAATTAGTTTTTTCATGGAGTTGTATCCCTCGCTGTATTCCATAAATCTGTTCTTGCATCATTCCAATAATCTGTTCTAGCTGTTAACCAATAACTAATACCACCATCAGTACCTACGCCTTTTGGGCTTACTACACCGTCACCTATATTAACACCATTGTGTATATTCACCCTGCCCCTACCGATATTAACTGCATAGGCACTAACCCCGATAGCAAGGATTAGAATGATTGTTAGGATTTTTTTCATGTATGCGCCTATGAAATATGGAGAATGATTGATCCAGTTTTTGAATCTCCGGCATTTGTTACTTGTGGTGTAATCTTTCCCACTATGGGTCTGGTCCCGTAATTTGTGCCATCATACGGATAGGATGTCGTTGTTGACCCTGAAGAACAATTAGCTAATCCACCACCGAACAAATCAACTCCATTTTCATCATTGACCACCACATCAAAGGCATCTGTCGGGGTTGTAGCACCAGGGACAACCTCTCCCATATCCAACGTCCTTCCTTTGATAAAATCAGTTATTTTGGTCCCAGATAAAGTACCATCATTAGTTGAGTAGGAAGTTGTGCTAGCCCCATCTGTACCAGAAGTCCACGAAATAATTAGCTGATATTTATCCTTTCTTTCACCTTGGATCGGTAATGGTTTCAATTCCATTGATGTTGAAGCAGCCATGCTATGTCCTCACTAATATTGGGTTGAATTAATTTTGTCATGTTAGTTCCTTATTTGTTCGCGATCATAGCAGCGTTTTTTGCCTTAACCGCGTCAGTCCATACAACGTTACAAATGTTTTTTATTTCATCATCCATGCTGTCGATATTGCGACCCGGTGTCAAAACTTCGCGGTGGTACGATTTTGAAATAACAACACCATCTTCTTTAATGATTGTCGCTGTGCGAATCTGCATCACCCTATTTTCTCCTACAATTTCAATTTTATCGTTTACAACCTCTTTTGTTAGAGCCATTTTCCCTCCTATGCAGCTATGTAATGTCCTGAAAAAAAGATTGAACCATCAGCCGTCCATTCAGTATGCACCAAGCTTGAACCACCAGTAGTTTCGTCCCATAGACGTAAATTAATATATGTTGTGTTGTTTGTTACTGTTCCGCTGACACACTGCCCGGCAGAAATAGCAAGCCCTGTGGCGTAACCAACATTGATAGTTGAACTATACTGGTTTCCGTTCGCACAAGTAAAAGGAAGCCCTGTAATCCTGATGTTTCCAGAAACAGAGCCAAGCGAGGAAGACGCTATTTGTCCGCAAATAAAAACATGGCGGCCTATCTTGGTATAGGTGCAAGTGGAAGCAGACATGGTTGCGTCATTAACACCATCCGAAATAGTACCTGTCCATGTTCCTTCTTCGTAGTCATCAAGAGTGTTCGCAGCAGCCGTATCGGACCCGAATAGAAGACCATCAACGGTCCTTAATTTTGCCCCGGTCAACACATCAATCAATGTGTCTGTAAGATCCAATCTCTCAACTGTGCAATTGTCATCTATACCAGGCAAGTCCGACAAAGTTATAAAATCAGCGGTTGTTGTATCAACATATGCCTTTGTACTTTGCTGTGTTGGCACCTTTACCGCTGAGTCAGAAGACATATTATCTTCGTCCAAAATCATTGATTTTAGATTAGCGGGTGTTATCGCCCTCGCGTTATCTGTCCCTGTAGCGGTTTCAGCGTCTGTCGCAAGCTCAAGGATACCAGCACTTGTGGATGTACCCGCTGCAACCTGATCAAACCACGCCCTTCTGTCGGTGCTTGTGGTCTGTGCGCCGCTCGATGTGACAACCTCACGAATTGGTATCCTACCTGACGTAAAAGAGGATGTGTTCGCTTTTACCGTAGTGTCAGACGGGTCTATTTCAACATAATTTGTACTATCATCTGTCAACCCTACTGTACCTGCTGAAATGTCTGTCACAGTATTATCAAGCCTTATAGTACCAGACTTGAATCCCCATGTTAGACCTGTGGTTGTGGCAGTATTTTCGTCAAACGTGTCACTTAAACCCTTAACAGCGGTGAAGTCGCTATATATTTCTGCGATAGCGGCTTCCACATTAGTGGCATCTACATTACCGGCTGAATCCTCAATACCGACTTGAGATGCCCCCTTACCATTCGATGTGGATAAAAGATCATCAATTAAACTATTAAATGCGGCCCAACCGTCATTTAATAATGTCGTAGCTCTCTCGATTTTGGTTAGTGCCATTTAATCCTCCGGTTCTACATCTTTGTAAGCTACTGAACCATCACAGTAATATTCTTGACTGTCGCAATAGATTTCAGCATTGTCGCACTTAATCCCACGACCTGCATCCGTTTCATTGTAGGTTGTCATTCTTATCTTATCCTGGTAGATTCTTTCTTTGTTTTTTCCATGAGTTTTTCAACGTCACCAAACATCTTTTGAACCATCCTATCGGGGTTGCTGAGTTTCCTTTTTAGCATTGATACGCCCTCCATACCGGCACCAGCAGCAATCGTGGCCGGATCTCTCATAGCGATACCCTTGATAGCCTGGTGTGCCGTTAGAATATCTGAAAAACCAATAGAAGCCCCAGGGGATTTGCGCTCATTGACCATCTTGCGCTTATTTACATCAGCCTCTATAGCCTTTAGGGAACCATACGTTTTCCGTAATTCGCCATAATCCCCACCAGTTGCTTTTTGGATTGCCTTATCAAGATTTATTCTAAAATTATTTGCGACAAGGGCATCGACAACGGCGGCCCCTTTCGCTGGTGGGGATTGATCTTTTTCAAAATGTTTTAGAGTTTGATTTAGAAACTGAATAGCATCTTGGGTTTCAATAGCCCCATATGTAGAATCCTTTTGCCGTTTCTTTAATTTCTCAATCCTTAATTCGATATATTTAATTGTCTCCGGTGAAAAATCCTGAAAAGTTTTATTGTTTTTAAGTATCTCTAACTCTTTAAGGATTGAGTCAAACCCGATTTGAACACCCTTATTTTTGTCAGCGCTTTTTGCTAACGCATCATATCTTTCGAATACAGATCGTTTTGTTTGATCTATTGCTTGTGAAAACTGATCAATATTTTTAGGCAACCCTTTAACCCTTGTCCCATCCTCGTCGACAAGAACCAAGTTATCTTTGTTCTTGATAATTTCCTCAACAGCGACACGAGCGTTTTTATAGTATTTGCCTATTTGCGTCCTGCTTGATTTCCCTGCCACAGAGGGCTTTATTGCTTTTGCAACGCCTGTGTTTATTGCCTTTTGTGTCTTGGTATCAAGTGTCTTGATCGGGTTTATTTTACCTGGTGCCATCTTTAAACCGATACCACCACCAACTATTGTTGGTGCGCCTGATATTACAGAGTGAACCGCAGCAGCCGCGTTTGGCCCGACAAGTTCATTGGTTTTTTCACCAGCTTTTGATGCTACATTTCCCAACAACTCACTTGGCATGGAGGCCGTGTTTAGTAGTTCTTTCCCAGATTTTGTCTTTGGTGTGTAAACCAGAGCGTCTTGCGTTTTCGAAACAGCCTTACTAGCGCGATCAACACCGAACGGTAATGTTAATAACCCGACAAGGCCGGATATGGGAACGCCATAGGAAGATGTTAAGATATTGGCCCCTGCCTCAAGTGCCGGATAAACCTTTGCTATATTTTTAGTTGTGTCCACAAAAGCTTGACCCCCTTCTGTATTCCCGCGAATCAAATCGTTCGGGGTTGGACTAACAAAAGGTTTAGTTTGGTTTTGTGGCATCTCCGCAGCTATTGATTTGCTCACAGTTTCGCTACCAATAAGACCCCTGCGTACCGCTTCGTCGTAAAGATCTTTATGCCGACCACTTAAAATACCCCTACGGTTCGCCTCCTGTAAAAGTTCTAATTTACTCGGCATTTAATTCCCTCAATAACTCATCATTAGACATTTGGTTAATCGGTTTTTTTGTGCGAACAGGTTTTTCTATGTTGTTATAATCTCTCGTGCGCATTCTACTCCGTGTTTCGTTGAGTTGATCGCTTACACTTTGATATCTCAAGGACGCTGCATTACGGGTTTCCTCAAGTAACTCAAGCATGTCCTTCACATCAAGGTTCTTATCATGGATTTTTGCCCATTTCTCTTGGGCTGTAGCGGATAGTTCTGCGATTGAAGCTGTAGAACCAGTAGCGAGTTTACCAATCTCATTTTCGATCTCAGTTAAGAACATATCGTATTTGGCTTGTAATGGGCTACCAACAACCTTCCCTCTCAAAGTTCTTAATGGAACATTGAGTAATCTTGTATCAAATGTTTCAAGGTCTTTTGCGAGTTCCCCAACTCGGTCAACTTGCGCCCCAAGGTTTTTAACAAAACTCCCCATAGCACTTACTTGTTTATCTAAAAATGTAAGGGATGCCTGGATAGATCTTGTGTCTGCCTGTTTGCTCACCATCTCAAGTGCGGCGTCTGTCGGGTTTGTTTTGTTTGTTCCCTCTCCTAACATCTGTCTGGCGGCACTTTTTGCAATAGCCATCCTAATTTTTGTTGACTGTTTACCCCGGCCAAGGGCTGGCATTTTCCCATTTAGAATATACGTACCTGCTAATGTGTCAATTTCATCCTGCGACATATCTTCAAGGTTTATATCCACACCAGATATCTTGTTGTCATACGCCTGGATTCTTGGGTCATCTTCAGGCACACCAGAACCGATAAGGGCTTGCCGCTCATCTATCATCTTTTTGAGATTCGATGGTTGTGTTCTAACTGTGTCTAGTACCGGATTTTCAGACACCATCTTATTGTCCGGGCCGAATCGTTTAGCCCCAGGTGAGAGAGTATACGGTCCCGCTTCCTTCTTACCAGATTGTATCTGGTCGGTATAAAACTTAGCTAAATCTTTATCAACAATCCCGGTTTTCATGGCTCTCGGGAGAATTTGCTTTAAAACGGGAAGGACTGACTCATCACCAGATGTATATTGCTTCCACGCTTGGTTGAGTTTCGCCTCTGTCTGTTCTTTGAGTCTTTCTTTCGCCTCTTTTGCATCAGCTACACCAGAAAGATCTATTTTCCCGATCTCCGGGAACGCAGTAGTGACCCTTTTCAACCCTTCACCCATCATGCTTTGGGCTGTTTCGAACATGCCATCCTTGTCATACATTTTTATGGCGTTATCGATGAGCTTGAAACCATCAGCAGTCACCTTGGCCTGACGCATTATTTTTTTTTCGTCCATCTGCGCCTGAAACTGCTGTTTTTGAAAATCGAACTTTTCTTTTTCAAAACCCAATTTTTGTGCGTAAAGCTGGTCTTGTTTTTCCTGCTCTTTTTTCTCTTGCCACGCATTTAAAATTGCCGGAGCACCATAACCGTGGATTGGCCCGAATCTGCTCATTTTATCTCCTTAATTCCAAATGCTGCCAATTGCGTCACCAAACCAATCCGACTTTACAGCAGCAGAACCAAGACTCCCGAAAAGTGTCCATTTATTACCACTTTTGTAGGCACTGTATTCCTGTTCACCCATTTTGTCTTTTAGGATACGGTCTAATTCAGCCTGTTCAACATTCATATCCTGGCCGCGCATGGTGACATAACGGTCAAGATTTTTGCTGTCCCAATCGAACTGAATCAGTGCATTGGATTTCGCCTTATCAAGATCCAATTCTGCCTCTTTCACATCAGCGTCATACTGCTTGTCCCAAATATTGATTTGGTTCTGCTTGTTCCGGTCTATGGCTGACTGTTGAGCTGCAAGATATGTGGACTCTATTTCGTTTAAAGCAGTGGTTTGGGCTTTGTCGTATCGCTCTTGCCATCGATTAACAAACTCTCTGCCGATGGTCCCGCCGAGTGCGTTTTCACCAAGATTATAAACCTGTTGGGCAATGATAGATTCACCTTCAGGTTCGAACGTGTTCTCTATTTGATCCAATGCACGATTGATCGCTAATTGTTTCTGAGTTTCATAATATTCCTTCTCCTGGTCATCCAAACCGATACCGGATAGTTCGGCAAGCGTGTGATTGTATTGAATATCTGTGTCAACATCCGAAATGGCCGCTATCGCCTGTTCAACAGCCGTCGTATCGTAATTGTCTATTCTGTCCTGGAAAGACGGCATACCCCCCCCTGTTCCCATATTATTGGTGTTATAAAAAGATTGCAGTGATTCTTTGGTAACAGTCGATGAATGTCCGGTAGGTGTTGTTTTTAATGGTGCCCCGGGTTCAAGAACATATTGCGACGGAACTATATATCCCTTACTGCCAGTTCTGACAAATTCGTGCCCGGCAATAGCAGACGCCATATCAAACCCAGGGTCAGATCTGTTTTTGCCGGTTTTGTCAGTCAGTGTAGATATA
>Ga0099850_1001601_pt1 | contig 10593 bp, 5 predicted proteins | sample CB_VirMetaG_5_FD_79182 | JGI IMG/M metagenome (GOLD analysis project Ga0099850, IMG submission 79182) | Freshwater to marine saline gradient viral communities from Chesapeake Bay - CB_1508_1D Viral MetaG | ecosystem: Environmental > Aquatic > Marine > Coastal | place: USA: Chesapeake Bay...
AGGCGTTCCAGTCCCGCTGATCTATGGAGAGACGGTAGTCGGATCTATCGTGATTTCAGCAGGCATCGACATCGACAGCTGACCGTCATGACGAAGCAGATTATTGGTGCTGGCGGCGGTGGCGGTCAACAGCAGGTAACCCAGAACGTAACTGTTCAACAGGTTGTTGCACCTGCAGCCAGAACCCCGCGCCGAGACGCCGACAATCTTGCTTCCACCGCCTACGCTCAACTTCTTGACCTGATCAGCGAAGGCGAGATTGAGGGTTTCCCTTCTGCCCGTGACTACACCCGTGGCACGGACAATTACAACAAAGCACTTCTTAAAGACGTCTACTTAAACAACACACCAGTACTGCGGTCTGGTGCGGATGTCACCAATCTGAACGACTCGGATTACAACTACACCGGCGTTACAGTCAAGACTCGTTACGGCACTAACTCCCAAGAATACATAGATGGTTTTGACGCAGTTGAGGACATCAAATCAGTCAACGTTGAAGTCAAAAACGCGATCCCGGTTACGCGCCAGATTACCGACACCAACGTCGACGCTGTCCGCGTAACGATTGCCATTCCACGCTTGGAGCGGGCCACTGAAGAGGGCGACGTTCTAGGAACCATCGTCACCCTGAAGATTGATGTTCAGTACAACGGCGGTGGCTTTAGTGAGGCCAAAGACGTAAGCATCAGCGGCCGTACTGCCGACAAGTACGAGCGTGATTACATTGTCAATCTTGATGGTGCGTTCCCTGTTGACATTCGGGTTCGACGTACATCTGGTGATTCGACCGACAATAATGTTAATCCCAGCTTCTTTGTTTCCTACACAGAGCTGATTTACGAAAAGCTGCGCTACCCCAACAGCGCGCTTGTCGCAGTCAAGTTCAACGCAGAGCAGTTTAGCTCCATTCCCGCCCGTCAGTACCGGGTTCGCGGGATTAAGGTCGCCCTACCCAATAACGCCACAGTTGACGCTGCGACCGGCCGCGTCACGTATAGCGGCACCTGGACTGGAAGCTTCGGTGCAGCCCAATGGTGTAGCGATCCAGCGTGGATCCTATGGGACCTACTTACAACGTCCCGTTATGGCTTTGGCGACCATATTGCTGCCAATCAATTAGATAAATTTACCTTCTATTCTGCCTCGGTTTATTGTAATGAGCTGGTTGACGCGGGCTTAGGCGATGGCACGAAAGAGGCCCGTTTTAGCTGCAACGCGCTGATCCAAAACCAGTATGAGGCCTACAAGCTGATCAACGACCTGTGTTCCGTTATGCGGACGCAGCCCTACTGGTCAACTGGCGCGTTGACGATCACCCAGGACAAGCCGACTGATTCGACCTACCTGTTCAACCGCAGCAATGTCCTTGAGCCCGGCTTCACCTACCTCGGCTCCGACCTGAAAACGCGCCACACCGTTGCGGTCGTTGCTTACTTGGACCTCGACACCCGTGAGCTGAATTACGAGGTCGTTGAGGACCGTGATGCCATCGAGAAATACGGCGTAATCACGACTGAGGTAAAAGCGTTTGCCTGTACATCTCGTGGTCAGGCCAATCGACTCGGTCAATGGCTGTTGTACACCGAGCAGCAAGAAACAGAGGTGATTAGTTTCACCGCAAGCATCGAGGCCGGCACATTGGTGCGTCCCGGCCATGTCATTGATGTCAACGATCCAGTTCGGGCAGGCGTCCGTTACGGCGGCAGGATTGCAGGTGCAGGCGCCAAAACGGTGTCGGTTGATGACGCCACCGGCATTCCCGATGACGACGCCACAATTTCAGTACTTCTGCCCGACGGAACGCTTGAGACCCGCAACGTAATTAGCCGGACTGGCGTCCTGATCACAGTCGACGAGAATTGGACAACTCAGCCCCAGGTCAACAGCGTCTGGATTGTCCAGACCGACTCAATCCAGACCCAGCAGTACCGCGTCCTTAGCGTTGCCGAGAAGGAAGGCCACCTCTACGAAATCAGCGGCCTTAAGTACAACGCCAGCAAGTATGACCACGTCGAGCGTGGTTACGCACTTCAGTCTCGGTCAATCACAGCGCTCAACGCAGCGCCTGACGCGCCGGGGAACCTGAAGGCGACTGAGAAGTTCTACGCCTCAAATGACCAGGCCAAGGTCAAGATCATCCTTAGCTGGCAATCCATCAAGGGCATCCCTCAATACCGGGTCCGTTACCGGGAAGAGAACGGCAACTGGGAAAGCGCTGTCGTTAGCAAGCCCGACTACGAGGTGCTCGACACCAAGGCTGTCCCGTACAGCTTTGAGGTCTATGCAATCAACGCATTAGGGCGCCAGTCAGCCACGCCAACTGAGCTGACGTTCAACGCGATCGGCAAAACTGCCATCCCCCAAGACGTCCAGGGGCTGAGCTTCGAGGCCACAAGCGACAAGGAGGGCACCCTCAAGTGGACCGAATCCACCGAGCTTGACGTCAAAAACGGCGGCAAGGTCTACATCCGTCACAGCAGCAAGATTGACGGCAGTGGGAGCTGGTCCGACAGCGTTGACCTGATTGACGCCGTGGCTGGATCGGCAACCAGCGTCAAGATACCGCTGCTTGAAGGCGAGGTACTGGTCAAGTTCGCAGATGACGGCGGCCGACTTAGCGCCAACGCCACCAGCGTCATCATTGACCTGCCCGACACCTTGGGCAAGCTGCTGGTTGAGGATCGCCGGGAGGATCAGGACTCACCTCCGTTCCAGGGCACTGCAACCGACTGCTTTTACAACTCCAGCTACGACGCGCTCATCCTTGATGGAACGGCTTATTTCGACGACATTGCCGACGTCGATGCCTTGGCCTCGTTTGACACGTTTGGGGACATCGAGTCCAGCGGCGAATACCTATTCACAAGCATTCTCGACCTAGAGGCCATCTACTCGCTTGACCTCAAGCGTCACTTTGTGACCCGAGGCTTCTATCCGAGTGATCTGGTCGACAGTCGCGCCGAAAGCGTCGACGACTGGGATGACTGGGATGGCGACGTGATCGACAAGGTCAACGCCAAGCTCTACCTGCGAAGAACCGACGACGATCCCAGCGGCTCACCCACCTGGACAAGCTGGCAGGAATTCGCCAACGGCACGTTCAAAGCGCGGGCATTCCAATTCAAAACTGAGCTGACCTCAAGTGACGTTGCGCAGAACATCCTTGTTGACGAACTGGGTTACGTGGCTGAGTTCGCCCGCCGAACTGAGCAAAGCGATGGCGCGGTAGCTAGCGGAGCAGGAGCCAAGTCGATCACGTTCACTAACCCGTTCTTCTCAGGCACTGCGGCTCTCCTGGGAAGCAATGCCGCTATCCCAAGCGTGGGTATTACCGCTCAAAACATGCAGACCGGTGACTACTTCGAGGTGACGAGCGTCAGTCGCACTGGATTCACGGTGACGTTCAAGAACAGCGGCGGTACAGCAGTTGACCGTAACTTCAACTGGTCCGCAACTGGCTATGGCAAGGCGGGCTAAACTTCTTGAAAAGACCGAGTAAGCGGCTGTGGCAACTCACGACTATGTGATCGCCAATGGCACGGGTAGTGCCGTTAGGAGTGATCTCAATAATGCCCTGGCCGCGATCGTCAGCAATAACAGCAGCAGCACCGAACCTTCTACGACTTATGCGTTCCAATGGTGGGCCGACACCAATAACACCCTTCTTAAGATTCGCAACGCCGGCAACTCTGCCTGGGTGACGGTTGGCGATTACAGCACCGCCAACCTGGGCTTGTTGACCAGTAGCTCGGCCAGCTCGACCTACATGCCCTTGGCCGGTGGCACCTTTACCGGCGCTGTCACGCTTGGTACTGGTGGTTCGCTGATTTTTGAAGGTGCTACAGCCGACGCCAACGAACTGACGCTGGCGGTGACGGATCCAACGGCTGATCGGACTATCACGCTGCCGGATGCAACGACAACCATGGCCGGCCTGGCCGTTGCTCAGACCTTTACCAAGGCACAGCGCGGCACGATCACCGCACTTACAGACGGCGCAACGATTACGCCTGATTTCTCCGCCTCAAATAATTTCAGCGTGACGCTGGGCGGCAACCGCACGCTGGCCAACCCGACCAACATCGTGGCTGGTCAATCCGGCGTTATTTTCGTCTCGCAAGACTCGACAGGCAGCCGCACTTTGAGCTTTGGCAGCTACTGGGATTTTCCTGGCGGCACGGCACCAACGCTGACAACCACTGCATCAGCTGTTGACTTGATTGCCTACGTCGTCCGCACGACGAGTAGCATCCAAGCAGTTTCCTTCGCCAACTTCAGCTAAGCCATGGGTATTCCTGGGGGTGCAAATCTGCTGTTGGCTGCGGGCGGTGTCCCGACGTATGAGATTGACCAGAGCTTGCGGTTTAATCCTGCTGACGACACTACACTTACCGTTCATAGTGGTTGGAGCTCTCAACGAAGCTGGACGTGGAGTTGCTGGGTTAAAGTTTCGAAAATATCCGGCGAGCAGTACATTTGGCTAAGCAGAGGCACGAATTGCGGTCTTAGTTTAACCAGTACCAACGAATTGCGCACGATTTTTAACGACAGCGGTGTTGGGACTGGTGTTTATTTAAGAGACCCAAGCGCCTGGTATCACATAGTCGTGAAAGCTGAGGACTACTCCTCTAGCTCGCCAGGATATAGCGACATTTATGTCTACTTGAACGGCGAACTGGTACAGACTAGAGCCGCTCAGGCTAGAGGCTATTTCACCTTCTCCAACCAAACGGTATATATCGGTAGATACGGAGATTACACTCCGGCGCTTGCTGAGTGGGATGGCTATATGGCGGAAATCCACATGACCGACGGAACCGCTTATGACCCCACCGACTTTGGCGAGTATGACAACAACGGTGTTTGGCGTCCTATTGAAGTAACTGGCTTAAATTACGGTACCAACGGTTTTTATCACACCTTTGACCCCTCTGCCACCAACGGCATTGGTCACGATCACAGCGGCAACGGCAATAACTCCACGCCTTATGGCTTCACCACCTCCGGCACTGGCACGGACGTGATGAGCGACACGCCGACTAATAATTTTGCAACTATTAACCCGTTAGCCAATATCAGTGGCCTAAGTGGAACAATTAGCAGCATTACGAAAGGCAATCTAAAGCTCACAAGCAACGGCAACACAACGCTGCCGACCACGATTGCAATCCCAGCCGGTGTAGGTAAGTGGTACTGGGAAGCAACAGTTAATACACTACAGGCTTCGTCGAACTGGATTTGGGGTCTTCAGAAAGCAGATATTAACCCTGCCGATTACACAAACTGGTCGTATGTAAGAGTTCGCGGCGTCTACCTCAACACAACCGGCGGCTCTGGAAACCAGACATGGATATATGGAAGCAATAGCTACACGGCTTCCTCGTGGACTGTCAGCGCAGGTGATGTCCTTGGCTTTGCGTTGAATGCGGCAACCGGCGATTTTTATTACTACTTAAACGGCACCCTTAAAGACACGTTTAGTGCCACGGTTGACACAAGCCTTCGGCATTACCCCGCCGGCTCTGGATATGCGACTTCTGATGTTGCCACTTGGAACTTTGGGCAAACCGCCTTCAGCTATACACCGCCTTCAGGTTATGAATCGTTGAGTACCGCCAACCTGCCCGCGCCGGACATTGCGGATGGGTCGGATTATTTCAATACGGTGCTTTATACGGGCAATAGCAATTCAACCCAAGCAATTACTGGTGTTGGGTTCCAACCCGATTTCACATGGATTAAGAACAGAGATTCCGCAACAGATCACTTATTGTTTGATGCAGTTCGTGGTGTAACTAAAGTCTTAAAAACAGTCGGCACTGGCGCGGAAGAGACTGACGCAAATGCGTTTCAATCTTTTAATTCAGACGGATTCACTCTTGGAACTAGCACTAACGGCAATCCGACAAAAGCCAATGGTTCTGCATATGTCGCTTGGAATTGGGACGCAGGCGGCAGCGGCTCAAGTAACACCGCAGGCAGCATCACCAGCACGGTAAGCGCCAACCCCTCCGCTGGGTTCTCGATTGTTGCTTATACATCTCAATCGACCGCTCCACAAACCGTTGGGCATGGATTAGGCGTTAAACCGTCAATGATTATCACCAAAAACAGGGACACTAGCTCTATATCTTGGGGTGTTTATCACGCCTCATTGGGCGCAACAAAAACCATCCTTCTTGATAGCTATGGCAGCAGTATTACAAGCTCAGATTTTTACAACAATACCGAACCAACTTCAACTGTGTTCACTGTCAATGTAGACAACGTTGCCCATCAAGACGGATCAAGCGATAAATATATCGCCTACTGCTTTGCCGAAGTCGAAGGCTACAGCAAGTTCGGCAGCTACACCGGGAACGGGTCTTTGGACGGTCCGTTCGTGTACTGCGGATTTAGACCGGCGTGGGTGATGATCAAGCGGACAGACTCATCAGGAGAATGGTTTATGGTTGACACTTCTAGAAATTCTTACAACCCTGCCGACGATGATTTATTCGCAAACTATAATTTTGCAGAGACCGCATCTTCAGGAAAAGATTTACTTTCTAACGGGTTTAAGATCAGGGAAAGCGGAGCAAGTATGAACGGTTCAGGCGGTAGTTTTATATTCATGGCATTTGCTGAAAATCCATTCGGCGGGGACGGTGTTTCGCCCGCTACCGCCCGCTGACCTATGAAACGGGCACATACCACCGCTACTATCTAGCCATGGGATTTCTACTAAACGGTCAGCCTCTTGCGGTTGGTCGCCCCTTCGCTGACGCAGACGGTACGCAGTACCCGTCTAACTGGCTGCGCCTTGCCAGCGAAGACGAAAAAGCTGGAATTGGCATCACCTGGGAAGCAGATCCTGCTCCGGTTGATACTCGCTTTTACTGGGACCACGATCTCCCCAAGCGGCTTGAGGATGAGCCCGCTGTTGATGAAGACGACAACCCCGTGCTGGATGATGACGGCGTTCAGATCATCAACAAAGGTTTGAAGACTGAATGGGTTGCCCAGCAAAAGCAAATCGCTGGCAGCCTGCTCGCTCAAACCGATTGGTACGTCACCCGCAAGGCTGAAAACGACACCGCCATTCCAGCCGACGTGCTGGCTTACCGCGCTGCAGTTCGCACCACCAGCGGCACCCGCGAGGCTGAAATCAACGCCTGCACTACCACCGAAGAACTGGCAGCACTGCTAACCAATCCGGCTCAAGTCAGGAACGACGACGGTGAGATGGTTGCCAACACTGAACCGTTCATCACCCCCTGGCCTGAGGCGCTCTGATGGCAGTCAAATCAAAAACTGCACTGGGGCGGATTGAGCACCGCCCTGGTAAGCCAAAGAAGACTCGTCAGGGCCAGGGTCAGCATTCCAAGCCCAATCACGGGCGCAAGAAGCTGCGCGGTCAAGGTAAGTAGGATCTCTCTATCCCGCCTAAATAGGCGTTATAGGGGAGCCAAATGGCCAACACCATCAAGATCAAGCGCTCGGCTGTATCGGGCAAGGTCCCTACAACCGCGCAGCTGGAACTGGGCGAGCTTGCTGTCAATACTCACGACGGCAAGCTCTACACCAAGAAAGACGATGGCACGGCTGCCGTTGTTCAGATTGGCGATGCAGCGAGTACAGCTGACGCCCTGAGCACTGCTCGTACCATTGCGCTTGGTGGTGATGTCAGCGGCAGCACCTCTTTTGATGGCAGCGCAAACGTCACGATCACGGCGACGGTTGCAGACGACAGCCACAACCACGTAATTAGCAACGTCGATGGGCTGCAAACCGCCCTAGACGCCAAGCTCCCACTTTCTGGTGGGCAACTCACCGGAAATATCACCTTTTCAGGTGCGCAGACTGTTGATGGCCGGGACTTGTCGGCGGACGGGTCAAAGCTTGACGGAATCGAGTCGGGCGCAACTGCTGATCAAACAGCCTCCGAGATCCTTACCGCCATCAAAACTGTTGATGGGGCAGGCAGCGGATTAGACGCTGACACTCTTGATGGCGTTCAAGGCGCCAGCTATGCACAGCTTGCAAGCCCCACATTTACTGGCACTCCAGCTGCTCCGACTGCAGCAGCTGGTACGAACACAACTCAGATTGCAACTACCGCATTCGTCAGCACTGCGGTTGCCAACGTCGTTGATGCTGCCCCTGGTGCGCTTGACACGCTGAACGAGTTGGCTGCAGCTCTGGGTGACGACGCCAACTTCTCGACCACTGTCACCAACAGCATCGCCACCAAGTTGCCCTTGTCCGGTGGTCAGCTAACGGGGAATATCACCTTCTCCGGTTCGCAAACGGTCGATGGCCGAGATCTGTCAGTAGATGGCGCAAAGCTCGACGGAATTGAGTCAGGCGCGACTGCTGATCAAACCGCCTCTGAGATCCTTACGGCAATCAAAACAGTCGATGGCAGTGGAAGTGGTTTAGATGCTGACACCGTTGATGGACTTAATTCCAGTAGCTTTTTGCGTTCCGACGCTAATGACACGGCGACCGGAATTATCACTTTTCAAAGCGGCAATGACTACCAGATTGTCCTAAACGGCAATAGCACAACTTGGGCCGGGATCTACTTCACCGATTCAGGTGGATCGGACTACATGTACTTTAACGGTTCCAGTGGAACCTTTTCTCTTGGTGGTGGCGGATCAATCGTTGCAGGCAAAAAGCTTCACGTTAATGGTGGTTTAAGTGTCGGCGCGACTGCTTCTGGTACGTCTACCCCTACAAACGGTATTTACTCCCAAGGCGACATTAGTGTGGGAGGAAATACTGTTCTTAACGCCGGCAATTACACCAGCTACTCACCAAGCCTGACGGGTTCTGGGGCATCTGGCACCTGGGGCATCAGCATTACTGGTAGCGCTGGCTCTGTTGGCAGCACTCTGACTCGCGGTAGTTACCTAACGGGCAGCAACTTCAACGGCAGCTCAGCTACGACTTGGGCAGTTGATGCAACTACTTCGGCAACGGCCAGCAAGATTGTTGCCCGTGATGGTTCCGGTCACATTTACGGAAACTACGGCTATTACAGTTGGCTGAATGTTTCTCACAGTCAAGGGACATACACCAATCACACTGAGTTTTACTCGGGAACAAGCGGCTGGCTGTACAAAAACACCGCCAGCGGGATGCGTTCCTCGCTAGACGTTCCAACAAGAACAGGCGGCGACGCATCAGGCACTTGGGGCATCGATATCACTGGCAACTCAGCTACTACATCTCAAAGGTCATTTTCAAACGATATTTCCACAACTGGTCAGGGTCGATTTACTGGCTGGTACTCAGGCGGCGCTAGTACGGGTGCAGCCCTAGAAGTCGGTTATTCAAGCGGTCAAGGTTATATTCTTACTTACGACAGAGGCACTAGTGCGTATGGCATTACGAACATTGCGGGATCTGCTTGTAATCTTAAAATCAGCGGTTCGACTATCAACGTTACCCAAGGTGCGCTGCAGCAAGGCGGCAACCAAGTCCTGCACGCTGGTAATTACACAAGCTACTCACCAAGCCTGACGGGTTCAGGTGCGTCTGGCACTTGGGGCATCAATATCACTGGCAACGCAAGCGGTACATCTGGTTACGTCGCCAGCCAAGGCAACTACAACACCAGCGCTTCAACTACTGCAGCTAGCTACGGCACTAACATACGCCTCGATTTTGTCCAAGCAGCTAACGGATGGCCGAGTTATGGATCAGTCCTTCACTGGAGTTCCTACACTGGCGGTGGTGGAGGTTGCCAATTTTACGCACCATATGGCTCTGCTTACGGTGGCACCCAACTTCGCTACCGCTTAGCCGATTACAGCAACGGCACCAACTGGACATCGTGGAAAACGATTCCAGACCTCGACGCTACTCAAACCTTCAATGGCGCCAATCGTGGTCAAGTTGACGCACTAAGCAGTGCTTCGACTATTACCCCGAATTTCAACAACTCAAACAACTTCTCGATCAGCCTTTCGACCAACACGACTATTGCCAATCCAACGAACTTAACTGCTGGACAGAGTGGCGCGATTGCGATCACTTACAACGGCGGGTACACGGTCGCCTTTGGCTCCTATTGGAAGTTCCCTGGCGGCACCGCTCCCACTGCAACCAGCACTAGCGGCAAAACTGACGTCCTCGTCTATTACGTCGAAAGCTCTACCCGGATTAGCGCCCAGATGATCTTGAACACCGGCGGCTGATACCCAACGTAAGAGGTGACGGAACCTGGGGCGCTACAGCTCCCAAGCATCAACATCCCACCACCTCCGCCTTTGCCTGCTCCTGTATTGGAGTTGCCGAAGGCGGAGCTTCCTTCTTACGCGCCGATAATTATTCCTCCGGCTGCTACTGCTGGCACGCCACCTGTTCCACTGCCGCAGACCGCAGCGCCCGCCGAGCCTGAACGCGAGATTCAACAAAATCTGCGACAGCTAGTAAGGGAAGCATTACGCCAAGCAGAGGCAGCACCATCAGTGCGGCGGGTCGAACCATCAGTCCAAACAATTCCCGAGCCATTGGAGGCGGAGGTAACTGAGGTCGTTGTACCGGGTACGCAACTAAAAATCCCTGTACCAAAAGCGGAGATCCTTAGCGCAGCCGCAA
>Ga0099850_1001602_pt1 | contig 10591 bp, 18 predicted proteins | sample CB_VirMetaG_5_FD_79182 | JGI IMG/M metagenome (GOLD analysis project Ga0099850, IMG submission 79182) | Freshwater to marine saline gradient viral communities from Chesapeake Bay - CB_1508_1D Viral MetaG | ecosystem: Environmental > Aquatic > Marine > Coastal | place: USA: Chesapeake Bay...
GACGTTATTTATTTACAGACTGGATGGGCAAATGAAATCGGGGAAGCAAAATTCAGAGAGCACATTGAATACGCCCTCACCTTTGGAAAACCAGTCGTTGTGTCAGAGTACTCCCTTGAAGGGATTACAGAAGAAGCAAGGCATTGGGGAAACATCGCTTGCTCCTATAAAGGCGTGGTTGGAACCGGAAACGGAAGAGGTACTGCCGTCTGTGGGTCTTTGGTAACAGAAACCCCCAAAAAGAAAACAGAATGGGATCGCATTCAAGAGTTTGCAAAGAAGAACGATCTAGAACTTATGATGTTCGCCGTTCTGCTGGTCGCGGCCTACGATAAATTTGGATTCGATGAGCCGCTGCCCTTCATGTTGCAGTTCAACTACGCGAACGACAACGGTCAGGAAATCCTGCTGCTGGCACCGATCACCGACGACGTGAATGCCGGGGCCACCTACAGCACTAACGGCAGGGTGATGCTGTTCGGGGAGTACAGATTCAAGTAGACCTGGTTGGGTCGAACGATGGCGCGGCACTTCGGTGCCGTTTTTTTATGGTGTATCAAAAGGAGTAACTATGTTTAGTCAGCATATGAGGGCGATGGATCGCCTGTTTGAAAACATGATGCGCGAGTTCAACGCATCAACGCCGCTCAAAGCGGTGGACGCAGCTTTTCCAAAAGAGGGTGCCTCTTTCAAGGGCTGGAAAGCAGTTCCGATGGAGTATGAGTACCAGAAATGCTCAGAGTGTGGAACGCTGCATCTTGTTGAAAAACAGGAGGAAAAACAGTAACGGTGCGGTATAATTGCCAAAGCCAACTACAAGGAGTCGATCCATGAGTAGGGTTTTGGTCATCGGGGACACCCACTGTCCCGTCATGCACAAAGGCTATGTCTCGTTTCTTGAAGAAATGGCCGAATGCTGGTCAGTTGATCGTATCGTCCACATTGGCGACATGGTCGATTGGGCATCCATCTCTTACCACCCGAAAGCGCCTAGCCTCAAAAACTCAGAGGCTGAATATGAAAAGGCGGCAAAGCAAGTAGACACTATCTATCGTGCCTTTCCAGAGGCGACCTGGCTCATCGGCAATCACGATGCGCTAACCGAAAGACAGTTGTTCGATGCCGGCCTGCCTTTTGATGTGCTGAAGGACTACCGGGAGATGTGGTGCGTTCCGACTTGGGAGATCATTCCAAGGTTCGGTCAGCTTGAGATCGATGGCGTGATCTATATGCATGGCGACAAAGGGCGCGGTGGGCGCTTCCCGGCAATCGCTAATGCCGAAGCTGAGTTTCAATCAGTAGTTCAAGGCCATGCCCATTCTGCGGCCGGCGTGATGTACGGTGCGAATAGCAATCTGCGTTACTTCGGTCTTCAGGTTGGGTGTGGCGTTGACTACACCGCTGCCGCTATGGCTTACGGCCATAAGTATCCGAGAAAGCCCATCCTCGGTTGCGGCATTGTCATTGATGGGACAACAGCCGTGTTTGAGCCGATGCACCTTGGCAACAAATACGGCGTACTGAAATAGGGGGCTACCCTTATGCAGCAACTTTTTAATCCAGACAGATTTCAAGAAAACCCAGAACTGCGCACGACGCAGTGTCCAATATCTTTAGGAGATCCCATGCAAACACCGTTCCGCATCCCAGACTTTCAGCAGCAACTCTTGTCAGGGAAGAATAAGCGGGACCGCATAAAGGCGTTAGCCGAGTTTGCGATTGCCAACGGGATATGCTCAGACAGTCCGGAAGTGTGGCATCTGATTCAGCGTGACTTCATCGAGCCAGCAACCGAGGTTAAGTAATGTTCGCTCACATAAAGTGGATAGACACCGTCGATTCGTCCGGATGGGACACCGCAGACAAAGTGTCTGTCATTGAGGTCGATCAGTGGGGCTTTATCGTCCATGAGGACGAGCTGCAAGTTAAGATCGCCGACACATGGTCAGAGGGCTCGTTTTTTGGCGTAACCGCCATACCGCGCGGATGCATCCGCGAAATCAACCACCTTGCTTCCGTAGAGGATCCGGCGTAGCTCGGCATCCCACCACAGCAACGCCTCCCTCTTCTCATCGTCGTACTGATATTGGTTATAGACGCGGGTGATCTGATCCGTGCCATGATTTAGCAGCAGTTTGCCGACCGGTGAAAACGTAAACTTCTTCTCGACTCGGGTTCGCAGAGTCCTCCGGCCGTCGTACATCCGCACGTCCATTAGACCGGCTTTCTCACGCGCTGCTTTAAAGACTCTCGTAACTCTCTCCGGGCGCACCGGCCGGTTAGCGAACTCACCGAGCTGGGGAAAGATCAGACCTTCTTTGCCAGCAATAATGTCGCGCACCATCGGCGTGATGAACACGCGGTGCGGCACTCTGGTCTTTACCCTTGAGGCAGGAATGTTCCACCAGCCGTCCCCATCTATTTCATCCGTGTGCATCCCGCATATCTCAGGACGGCGACAGCCAGTGAGAAGCACCATTCTCGCCGTGTCCGCATATGGACCCTCCAGGGCATTCCACAGCCGTCTGATCTCATCATCCGTATACACCCGTGATCGTTCTGGCTTCTCATCGTGTCTCTTATCGTCGCTGCTCTTCGGCGACAATTTCAAAGCCACCGAGTAAGTTACATAGCCGGCGGTGACACACCAGTTGAAGAATCGAGACATGGCCCTTTTGAAGTTACCGGCCGCAGCCGGGGTTCCGTTCTCATGAATCTCGCGGACAATCTCCACAAGATCAAAATAGGTGACATCCTTTACGGGGTGCCTCCACAAGGATGATTCGCCCAAATGGCGGCGGAGGCAAGACCTGTAACCCAGCCATGTTTTTCTCGCCACCTGGTATTGGATGTCTCGAAGGAAGTTGTCAGCGGCTTGCTCGACCGACACAAGCATCTTGCGCTCCATTTGCTCTTCCCGGCGTTTCAGCATTTCTTCGCGCCTTCTGTGAAGAGGGTCAATCCCCCGAGCCACGTCGCCAGCAGCCGCCTGATACGCCTTCTTTATTTCCACCTCCGTAAGAGTAGGGTAGACTCCGACCCTCATTTTGGAGCGGCTATTCGCAATAGAGAACGCGAAGTAGCAGGCAATGGTGCCGTCCGTGTTGACTCTCGCGATGAGATTCTTGGCGACTCTCACCTCGTAGTTCCGGCCTTTGGGCTGGAGGTCTTTCAAACTTTTCATGGGTCCGCCTGTGCTCCTTTTTTGTTTGAACAAATTCTAATTAAATTGACAAAGAAAACAAAGAGTTGTCAGTGAGGTGTCTTTTTTACTGCGAACGTTTTCCGCGTTTCCGGGTTAGAATTGCTACTATGATAGCCGTGAAGTCCCTATAATTCTAGGTGTCAGCCGGTGTAGCTCAGTTGGTAGAGCAGCGCATTCGTAATGCTAGTATACCCCTATATAAATCAACTACTTACGACGCTTGGGGTTTTCTGTGTGCTTTTTGTGCGCCTTTTGTTAATGGTGGACGAAGCGCGAGAAGTTAGGCGTCTAAACTCCGCACATCCCTTCGCACTCGTGGTCGAACATATCGAACTGGTCACGCGCTGGGTCAAAGTCACATTCTGTTAGTGGTTGCATGGATCGGTGCAGATACAGTTTCTCATTGGTGATTGGGATCGCATCACGGATCAACTCATCCATCCATACAGCCCTCGCCCAAGAATCGGGGTCGTGGTCTTTCATGTTCTGCCAAGTGGCGTTGTCGTGGTATGGGCAGAAATAACAAGCCGACTTGCTCGGCTCCCGATAGCCGTGATCGCGCATCCAGTTGATGCAGTCGTATCGGTACATATCTTTCTCGATGAGGGGCCAACGGTTCTCAATCCATTTGATCGGGTTCACCTTCATCCGCACGGATTCATCCATTGAGATTCCGATCCACATGGAAACGGCAACCTCTTTTGGCCCCCGCTGCCGTGGCTTAAGACCAACAAGTTCTCGGGTCTTGCGATTGACCGGAGTGATTTTGAACTCGCTAGTGCATTGACGACGCAACATCCCGCCACCGTTGGCCGACTCGGTAAAGAATGGGGGGCCGTGTAATCGACCACCTTTAACGGAATTGAGTATTTGCTGTTCTAACCCCTCACCCTGCATAACACGATGTACGGGGAACGGAACTAGCGACTCGATGTAATCCAAGAAGTCGTACACGTGTTTCGGTTCTGCGCCAGTATCCGCAAAGATCGCGCAATCAGGCATTGGAGCGATCTCTCCCTCCGCTGCCATAAGAGCTAAGGTGGATGACTGAACACCTGCGCCTAAAGAAATAATATTAAGCATTTCTATTCTCCAATTTTTTTGACACTAAGGGATGGGGTACATCTCGGCCCCCCGCAGCGCCTGTCGTGAGACGCTGGGAGAGGCCGGTGAGGGGGTGTCAAAAGGGAAGGTCTAGGTCTTCCTCATCCTTCGCGCTGAAAGGGTCGCCACCGGCCGCATACGGGCCGGCTTCGAGCTTCTGGACCGCATTCAGGTACAGAGAGGTTCCGCTGTTCGATCCTTTGGTCCACGGCTGAATGACAAGGGAAGCCCTGCATTTGTCTCCCCGGTGGATCTCGTCCGGGCTGATGCTCTTTCCGTCTTTGTCGTAACACTTCACCGTGTAGCCAGATTTGGCTTTCGCCAGCACCTTACCGCTGTCGTACTCGCCTTTGCCGTCTTTCAGCGGATAGTGCTTACCTTCGTGAACATCATCCACGGCTGCCTTCAGGGACTTATGCCCCTCGGACCCCGCGTCGAACTTCATGGTGATCGAGAACTTCCCGGTCGAGGTGCCGTCAAACTCCTCGTGGGCGGTTAGGTACGGAAAGGCCATCTCGAACGGATCCGTCGTAAAAAGGTTTTTAGACATTTTTTCTGATCTCCTTGATCTGCTCTTTGAGTTCTTTGGAAATTGATCTTTGGAAGTGGTCAAGCTCATTCATTGCCCGGCAGAACTTGCGCCACTCCACGGTGAAGTCGAAGCTGATGATTTCTAGGCGATCGCCCTCGGTCTTAGGCAGCCGGAAGATGTAAAGCTGCTTTACCTTCTCCCCGGTGCATTGCTCGTAAGCGTTAGCGTAGAGCGCGACTTGAGCGACCATCTCTTCCGTGAACACCTTGGAAGTCTTGAAGTCGCCGACACAAAGCTGGCCGTCTAGCTTGAACGCTAAGTCCAGAGTGCCGGTATAGTCTTTGCCGGTCTTCGGATCGCAGAAGTAGATGACCTTCTCGCTTTCCAAATACTGGGGTTTGGCTTCGGCCTCCCAATCGCAAAAGGCTTGATAAGCCGCAGCGGCTCCAGTGTGTGTGGGTGGTTCGGGATCATCGTCTCCGGACAATCGGCAACGGATCAACTTTTCAAGCGCAGCATGGACCAGAGTACCTACGTCTTTTGCCTCGCTCGAAATCGCCCAGTGACTGTTGGTGATGCTTTTGACCATCTTCTCAATGGTCAGCTCGTTCAGCTCCGCATCGCCGGACATGATCTTGCTGAGGATCTCCTGCGCTCTTGCTCCAGCACACCGGGCCGCCCAGTTCGCAGCGATGCCAAATGATGGGCTGGCAAACCGCTCTGCGACCTTCGTGCCGCCGGACAGTTGCCGGCCATCAAGCCAGTAACGATGCTTTTCGTCGAGGTCGATCTGGATCGCCCCGTCCTTAGTTTCAATCTTGTGTAGCAAACCAGTGCCTCCTTACCTCCACGGGGTCAAGATGTCGCCGTCGAGCAACGTCATCAATCGCCATCGCTTTAAGTTGGTCTTCTTTTCGGCGCATCGCCTCACGCAATGCTTCCGACACTTCTTCAAAGGTCATACTGATTTGGCGCAACTCAAAATAGCGCTCATCAACGTCTCGGGCTATATCGTCGCTAAAGCTCATGTAAAAGTGCTTCCAGTTGTGCGATGAAGTCGCTTGCTTCCAATCGCGACAAATCTGATGTAGGTCTAGCGATTTCGGTGGGCTTACCATTGATGGTCACCTCCTTGGTGCCTAGAATGTTTACCTTGGCGTACTCTTTGATCTCCCCGACCGTGTGGCCGGTTTTTCGAGCAATTTCGCGGAACAAAACGTGCATCTGATCGTTCTGAGGGTTAGAGCGGCGCTTTGGCCGTATCCAAGCCTCGTAATTACCGGCTTTCAGCCCACGACTGATCTCAATTTCGATCCGGCCGACGGACGCTGGCGTAATGTCGATCCTTAGCTGATGCTGACTACGTTCTGACATCGCAAATGCTCTAAGTAAAAAAGTGTCGCCATCGAGTGCTGGCAACGAACGAATTCGTATTCCAGCTTTCGCGTTCTGCGGTCTGCTTCGTCGTGACATGAGGAACACGCTGGCGCTCCCCATATGTGTGGCTTCCTCCCCATCCCGGCCCCCAACCGATGGCTGCGAAAATGTGCGAACACAACGGTTTCGGGATTGCCGTTACAGATATCAGGGAACATCAGCCAGCAGCGCTCACCGCGAGCCGACTCAGTAACGCGCTTGATTACCTTTCGTGAAGGCTCGTTTTTGAAGCTCGCCATGTATGTGCCAGACGGTTAGAGATGGGACAAGTGACTGGGTTATCGCGCTCGACAACTCCCAAGCGCTCCATCTCCGGCATCCGCTTACTGGAAAAATAGCGTTCTTGCTCCAGCGCACGATCAATCTGCCTGGCGGTCAGCGGGGTGTCAGTCCGCAGCAAGGCCTCTAAAATCATGTGCTGCTGCTTCGAGTGGGTTTTGCTTTGGAAAAGAATTGCGGCCGCAAGTTTTGACGTTGCGGGGTCTTTTTTTCTAAACATCGGGAAGCTCCATTGGTTACGGGAGGTTGCCATTGTAAACCAAGAAGTTACACGGTTACAAGCGTGAGGGTTCAGTTGACTCTGGCACTTCTTAAGGTTATCTTTTAGTCAATCGGGAGATTGACTCGGTCAATCATTGATCAACAAAAGATATCAAGAGGGATAGGGCATGGAAGTGCTCATGTCGAAGTTAGAAGGGGTTGCTGATCATTTAAACAAGATCGGCATTGCGATTTGGACCGGGGATGATTGGGGAACAACTGTGGACTGCAACGAGGCTTTCGCCGACATGTTGAACCTGAGCGTGCTTCAGGTCATGGGCTCTTCGGCCCTAGACTTCACCCCGCCGGTATTTGAGCCTGATTTCTGGTGGGCATCTGAAGAGATGCGGAAGAAGAAACACCTGATTTTTTACAAATGTTTCGAGACGATGGAAGGGGAGTGGGTGCCGGTCAAAATCACCGCGCATTTGTTGGACGATGGCAAACGAGTTTTGGGCGCAATCGAAGTGATCGATCGCCTCCCTTTTCCAGATCCTCCGGTGCAGCCATACCAAAGAAACTTACGCGACAACGTGCTGACCTTCAGACAGCGAGCAAGTCAAGAAAGTCGTTAATTCCTTTCCCGTTGCCATTTGTGTAGACGGCAGCCACAATTTGCGCAAACTGAGCGTCGGTAATATTGATCCGGCGCTTTTTTGCTTCTTCCTTGCAGTTAACGATAATCTTCGCCAACCGGTCTTTGTCAATCTCTGCGCCCTGATGTTCATAGCGCAATTTTGCTGGGTGAACACCGAGAGCTTCTGCCGCGCTTTCGATCTTTAAATCAGGTATCCGCTGCTCGTAACTGAACCAGCGATACACCTGTTGCCTCGAAACCCCTACTAGTCTGGCAAAAGCGGCCGGGGTGATGCCTTTATCTTTGCAGATTTCCTTGATGCGCTTAACCGCTTCAAGGTGCGCTTCGTTTTTGTCAGCCATTTTGTGCCTTCATGATTGGTTTTCGATCAACTGGTGTTGATGTTGTCATTCTGCCCGACATTCCGGCAAATGACAAGGTTTGGGTTACTTAGTTAATTAGACTTGCAACGGTCGACACCTTTACCTCATAATTGCCAATGTCACCTTTGCGGTGACTTCCTCCTTAGGTTGTTTGCCCCCCTTCGGGGGGGCTTTTTGGAGGCAGCCAGAGGCGCTCAGTGGGGTGGAAAACCGGATTACCCAGACCCTTGACCTCATAAGACCGGCAAGCCCTGCTCTGACCCGCCGCCGTCAACAGGCACTGTACCAGGCTGTTTTGTTTTTAGGGCGTAGTCCAAAGGACTGCGATATAGGGGACCCGACCTGTCAACCTTTTAGGTACAGGGTAGGGCGGCCGCTATGGAGAAACGACAATGGCAGTAGCAGGAAAAAGCTCAGACGAGCTTCTGAAAGCCCTCCCAGCTTGGAAGCAGAGCGACTTTAACGAATTCTGGAAGATCGGCTGGCGGAGCGGATCAAAGCAGCAGGCCGTAGTCGCTTGGGAGCGAGCGATAAAGGACCGCGACCAGTCTACGATGGTTGTGGCTGCCGCTAAACGCTACAAGGATATCTGCGCGAAGAACGACACGCCACTCACGATGGCGGCGACTTGGTTAAATCAAGCGCGCTGGGAGACAGTCCCGGCGGTGAAGCCTGAACAAGAAAGGGTCAGCGCTGTCTGCGCTTGCGGGAGAGAGGCGCAGCACGATACAGGCGACTGTGACGCTTGCTGGGCCGACAAATATTCCTACCAGCTCCACAAGGGCGAGTTTGTGGCCTACAAGCCCCTGCTTGCTCAACAACTGAAAGCAATGGACCTCTGGATTAAAGATGGCGAGACACGATCCGATTTTTCCGACCGGTGCCGAGCGGAATTTCATCGACGACACGGAAATACTCTTCACTTCAAAGCGCGCTAAGTGGGAATGGTGCCAAAAACACGGGTTCGCGGAAGTCATACAAGAATTTGCTGACGTTTTCGGACACCTTAAAAACGTAACGTGTTATCGCCGACCGCAAGATCCCTCGACAAGCTCCGAAAAGAAGGGTGGAACCCGTGGGTAGTCGAAGTTTTCAACAACTTCACGAAGACGCGCCGGGATCTATGGAATGTAGGCGACATCATTGCGTACAAAGACCACGAAATCTTGCTTGTTCAAGCTACTTCAAGGTCAAACGTGTCTGCACGGGTCAAAAAGATCACCGAAAGCGAGCATATCGACGGTTTGAGGGACGCTGGCTTCCGAATTGAGGTTTGGGGTTGGGGAAAAGTCAAAAACCGATGGAATTGCAAGGTCGTGGACCTATCGTGAGGGAAAAATATGATCCGAGTAACGAAGGGGCGCTTGGAAACCGACGATGAGCTGTTCGTGGATTTCACCACGGTTGATCAGACCAACGTTTACCTCGCGTTGAAATCAATCCGGTCGATAAAGCGAAATGCTGACATCCCGGCAGTTGTGGAGACGACCTGGGGTCAAGTTTATGAAGTCTGCGACCATGTCGCGGAGCGCTTGATCGAAAAAGCTTTTTCTCTGGACGAAGAAAGCTGATTTGGAGATCTTAAAAATGCTTTCGCCCAGCTCCCCGAGACTTGAGCGGGGTTCCGGGGCTCCAGAAACAACGTGGGAAGAGGTCGCGGCTGCGATGGCCGGAATCAGCCACCTCGCTTCCCTCTACGCACGGGTCATTTACCTCCGAGATCGCGTCCGCGAGCCGGAATTGGTCGAATCCATCGTCCCGATTGCGGTCGAGGCGGGTTGGCCGGTCAAAAATGGTGAAATTGTTTCGCTGGATCGTCTTTACCAGCTCATTTTTCTCGCGCTCGAAGAAGAATGCGACGATAGGGCGCGCTGCCGGCAGTGTAACGGGGTCGGACGCATTGGCACGTTCAAATGCGAGAAGTGCGCCGGCGTCGGATTGCGAAAACCCACGATTGCATCACGGGCGCGAGCTTTAGAAATCACGCCGAAGGCATTCAAAAAGTCGTGGGAGAAAAAATACGAAAGCATCGTGCTGCCGATCATCGCCTACCTTGCGATGGAAGTTTTTATGATCAGCTCGAAGCTCGGAAAATAGTCACGGTCCTCCTTTTCGTGGTATATTGTTTAATATAGAGAAATTATTAGCAGCCGCCTTCGGGCGGCTTTTTTATTGGGCAGATATCGAGACGGTCTAACCGGTGAAATTGTAGAAATTGACCTCGACCCGGACTTCGCGCGACATTTGGGATACACGGGCGAGCACGGCCGCTCGATCAGCGATGCTGAATGGTCCGGGGCGCAGGATCCCGCGTGGATTGAGCGCGAAAAGCTAGACCGGCGCTTGGGAGACTTCATTATCCCCCAAAAAAAGACCCCGCGAGTGCGGGGTCAAAAGGATTGATGAGGAAGTTATCCCCTAGTCATGGTTCCATGTTGACCTCCTTTTCTTTTGGTGGCTTCACTGGTTTGTCAAAAAACACCCATCGCCTGAATTGGGCACACTCAACCGTGCAGCCCTTCGCAAAGAAGCACGATTCGCACGGCGGCGTGCTCGGCAAGTAAAATTTGCTGCGGTTTAGATCAGGCATCGCTTAAAAGCGCCTCCTGACGCAGTCGTTGAGCCACGTATTCCACGAGAAGGCCGGCAACCTCGACACTCTCGCAAGCATTCACGAGGCAAAGGGTTAAATGCACGGCGGTATCCATTTTGTCGGCGCACACCTCATCCGCGCGAGCGCGAATATCATCTAGTTTCGCTTCGGTAACCTTCTCGAAAGCATCAACAAAGCTTTTATCGTTCATTTATTGAGC
>Ga0099850_1001604_pt1 | contig 10589 bp, 9 predicted proteins | sample CB_VirMetaG_5_FD_79182 | JGI IMG/M metagenome (GOLD analysis project Ga0099850, IMG submission 79182) | Freshwater to marine saline gradient viral communities from Chesapeake Bay - CB_1508_1D Viral MetaG | ecosystem: Environmental > Aquatic > Marine > Coastal | place: USA: Chesapeake Bay...
AGGTTGCCAGAGTCGGTGTAGTCCGCGGGGACGGAGTTGGCCGCGATGCAGTTTTTCACCCGCAGCAATACAGACGCGCCAAGGTTGATCCCGTTGTAGCACCCGTAAACCGTGTTGTTGAAGCAGTCCACACCCCCGCCGCTATTCGGGGCAGGCATCCAGATGCCGAAGGTCTCCGCCCCTAGCGCGGAGTTCACACTATACCCCTCGACGATGCAGTTGCGAATCGTGTTCAGGCTGAATCTGGAGTTGATGTAAATGCCCGCCGCATAGTTGGGAGTTCCGCTAGAAATTGGGTCGCGACGGATGAAACACCCGTCGATTGTCATGTCCCCGTAGAGGAGACCATATGTTCGCAGGATGCCGATATGGTAGTTGTTACCTGTCGCCTTGCCTAAGATCTGAAGTCCGATGACATCCACATAGCCAGTGTTGTTCTCCAGTGCCCCGTTACTTCCTGTCCTGTTGGGATTGAGGACATACTTGGTTGCGTCCCATGACGCCCCCGCCTTGTTGGCTGCATCGGTCCTGATCGTGATCTTGTGCGTCGAGTCCGTTGTCCATCCCGTTAGGATACAGCCTCCGGTATCAGCACCCCCAGACCAGTTGCCAGCCGCCTCAGCGGTCGCGCTTTTGTTGTTCGCGACCAAGTCCTGCTGCTCCCCGCTCTCCCATGCCGCCAGCGAGGTGTAGCTACCCCCGCTTGGCTCGATAGTGCGGGTCGCTTGCGTCTGGTGGTGCGGACCAATATCAAAAGCGGTCGCACTCGCGGTCCCCCGGGACGTGCCCTCGATGTCAGTGGTGATCCCGTCAGCGTATAGGCTAGCCCCATTTCCCTGAGCTATTGTGTCGTATGGGGATAAGCGGAAGTCGAGATTCGCGGGGTCGACAAAAGTCGGGGTGACGTTGATTTGGGAGTTTGCCCCTGGAGCCGTTGCGTCAGAACTTGTATTGTAGTCGCTCCCCGCCAGCCAGTTGTAAAACCCAGAGTTTGGGTTATTCGCAGCAATACAGTTTTTGACGTAGGACGTTCCACCGTTCCTCTTAAACCCATCGTCAGTGTTGTATGCGAGGCAGTTGTAGTAGAAGCCGCCCGTTGTTTGGACATACACCCCCATCCCGTTCGAGCTTTGCAGGTCAATGTACGTGAGGATAGTGTTCCAAGCATTTGTAACCTGATCGCCTCCGGATACGTAGTTGTTGAAAATCAACGCGTTGCCAGCTTGTGCGTAGTCTCCAACAATAAAACAGTTGGAGATATTGACTTCCACGCCCGTTCCTTGGTTGAGGAAAATCGTTCGAGTAAACGTCGAGTTTCTGGTGTTGCGAATCTGCAACCCGTCGATGTTGACCCAGCTCCCTGATTGGATGTTAACGCATTGCGCTCCGGCGCTCTGGAGAGCGTAGCGCGTCGTATCCCATGCAGCCGTCGCCCTATTCGAGGAATCAGTCCGGATGATCACACGGTGGTCGGAGTCCATTGTCCATCCCGAAACGGTCACACCAACCGTGTCAGGTCCACCACTCCAGTCCCCTCGGATCTCAGCAACATGCGTCTGGTCGGCGGTCACCAAGTCGGTCTGCTCACCGCTTTCCCACGTTGAGAGCGAGGTGTAGTCTCCCCCGCTCGGAGCCACTATGCTGACCACCTCTACGGGATACCACTCAGCAGCTCCAATGTCCCACGTTGCCCTCGCCTTCCCGTCGATGTCCACTGCTGCCAGCGGCCAGGTCGCATCGGCAGAGAGGTCAGTCCCCGCGTCGATGATCGAGGTGGATCCGTTGGTGATGTGGAGGTCGTGATTGGCGGCGTCGCGGAAAGCCACCGTTGCGCTGCTGATGTTGTTGGATCCAGTCCCGACCGTGTCGGTTGAGGTGGTTGCGTTGTAGTCTGAACCCGTCGCGAATGTGTCGTGGAAATCGTAAACTCCAGAGCTGGAGGTGCCAGCAGCAACGAGGTTGTTTTTGATCAGTGAGCCCCCAGCGCTGTTTGAGCGGATTCCGAAAAAGCACCCGTAAATGGTATTTGAATACGCGACATGATTTCCGGTGTAGGGCACCTTTGTGAAGTCGATCCCATAGCTAAACGTTGATCCGTTGTTGCAGTCCTTATAAATGCACCGTGTCGTGACCAGGTTATAAGCATTTGAGTTGTTGCTTCCGATCCCGACGATTGCCCCCGTCCCACCGTTTACGGTGCCGCGAAAGTAGCACCCGTCAGCCACAAAAACATGCCCTGATCCCGTGAGAGTCCGCACCCCATATTGCGTGCTGGATGTGGTAGATTCCAGCAACACCTGGACCCCCACCAGACGCAGGTGCGCAGAGTAGATTGCAATTCCGGCCGTGCTTGAGTCGGGGACGTTGAGCACGTATTTGCTCGCATCCCATTTCGCCCCCGCCCTGTTGGCGGCGTCGGTGCGGATGGTGATGTCGTGCGTGGAGTCGGTGGTCCACCCGCTTACGACAACCGCACTCGTATCAGCCCCTCCTGACCAGTCGCCTTGGATCTCGACGACGTGAGTGTCCCCAGCCGCAACGAGGTTGGTTTGCTCGCCCGCCTCCCAGGCGGAGAGAGAGGTGTAGTCCCCGCCGCTCGGGGCGACGACCTTGAAGATCTCAGCCATAGGTTAAAGGTAAGGGCACGGAAAAGGGTTACGGGTTGTCGTGGTCGATCAAAAGGGCCATGGCTTCAGCCTCAAGCATGTCCCCGGTATCGCTGAGAACCAGTGCGCCGGTCGCGGCAAGCGTATCCCTGGCGGCCTGCGGGAAAGCCGGGATATCGAACTGGTAGCGCCGCACGCGCACCGTCTCCATCACTGGAGTCGTCCCGTCCTCCTCAAACCCGTTCTGCACCTGCTGCGGGACAAGATACGGTTCCAGATCTGCGGTCGTCCGGTCAGGAAACTTGAAGACGACAAAGGCGGGCAGCCCCTCGCGTCGCCCCCACGCATGCGCATCAAGATGCACCACGACCGGCATCCCGACCTTGTAGCACCCACGCTGGTCCACATCCGGGTCAGAATGGGTCGCGTCCACGTATTTGATGAGCAACTCGGCCATAAAGCGTTAGTCCAAAGAAACGGTCAGGGCGCCAACTGCGAAATTGGCGGAATCCCCGTCGGCGATGGTCTTGGGCGCGCTGAGCGCGTCCCACCCCAACAGATTGCCGGCGCTAGCCGCATCAAAGACACCAAAGTATCCGATGGTCCCCCACGCCCCGCCCGCTGCGGTAAACGTCGGGGAAGACGAGTTGGTAATCGTGCCACCGCTCGGCGCCCCGAATGTCACGGCCTGCCGGGCGTAACCGTTGCCGCTGACCTCGGTCCCGCCCCCGGCATCCGTCGGGGGAGTCGCTGAGGGGAAGAGCCCGACGTAAACGGCCGCGGGCGACGAATACGCCGTGTTGCGAAAAACTGCGTTCAACAAGTCGGCCTCAACTGCATCACTGAATCCTGCCATAATTTAACCTTTCTAGTCTGTTCTCTCAATATACAACCGGTTCGACGATACCATGGACGGAACCCACGCTATATTGCTCATTTCGGACTCGCCGACAAGATTGCTCGCGGTCAGCGTGAAGAACGCCATCCGGTAAGACGCACTCCACTCATTGTCCAAGGTCACCTGGTGCTCCGTGGCGGGGATCTCCGCGATAAGCGTCCACAGGGGTCTGGACCCCGGCGGGGGAGAGGAGTTGATCACGGGCCCGGACCCCTGCAGCGACAACAGGTCCACCCCGGGTGGGATGTTGGTCATGACCCACAGCTTGTAGACCAGCACGTTCTCCTCGGGAGGGTTCGGGTCCCACGCCAGTGTCAGCGTGTTGGTGCGCTGCTGGGCCCAAGCTGGGGATACAAACCCGGTGGCCAACAAACACAGGATGATCAGGATACGCTTCATACCCGAATCAGACCGTAAAAGATTTCGACGCTCGCGTCAGCGGAAGCAAACGACCCTTTGTCCAGCCACAGATACAAGTAGCGGCCCCGGACAACAAAGGGATCAAAGACGTTGATACGCCGGCCTGCCGCGCCCGAGGACGCCGTGTCAGGCAGCGTCACCTCAAACGACTGGGCGCTGTCCCCGAGCACTGTGGGGGCATCCGTAGCCAGCACCTCGGCAAACGTGGAAAACGCGACTTTAACGGTAAAGGTAGCCGCAGCCCCGGGAGACGTCGGGGTCGCCCCTTGCCCGTTAATGGAGAAAACCTCCACTGCAACAAGACCCTCGTGATATGCGGAAACGTCCCGGTCCTCAAAATCGACAGACACCGGGGACAGCCCCGCAGCGGCCGCGATCCCTGCCAGCGTTATCGGTCCAGTCGCCGCCACCGAAGCCGAATGGGGAATGGACTTGTAGGCTTCAGTTACAAGATTATTCATTTCCGCGGAATCTACGCGGAAAACTCATCTTCCTGCAACCCCTACTTTTCAAGGTCCGCCCCGGTCGCTCATCAACAGGACAAGCATTCCGCAAAAGACCAGTGTCAGGCCCAGAATGATAAACCCGTTGGGCTCGATGTCCATCAAACCTCCGGATACTCCATGGAATTCATGATCTCGATGGCTTGGGCTTCCTCCTCACTCGTCGCCCGGGAGAAAAACACCCCTTCCCATTCCGCCAGCTTCCCGCCGGCAGTCGCCTGCGCAAGGACGCGGTGAAGCGTCGTGTCATGCCTCAGCCGGCCCAGCTCCTCATTCAGGTCCGCCACCGACGGGATGAAATACCCGGGCTGGAGGTTGGCGGCATGCGCGCATCCGGGCGTCACCTTCCGGATGACCACAGAAATGTTCCGCTTGGGGCGGGAACGCCGTGTCCGGCAGATCGTCTCCACCCGGCGCCTCAGGTAGTCCACGCTTGTGTCCGGACCATAAAACGGGATGGTCGCGTTCATACGGACGCGCCCGGAAGTGTCGGGAGTTGCGATAAACACGTATCCGGATGCCCGGGGATCCAAAAAAGCACCAATTTGCGAAAAGAGATTAGAAAGCAAGTTGTCGCGGGTAGCGTCCGAATCTAAAGACATTAAAATTTCCGTTTCGTTTTTAGCAACCCCTCTTGAAAATACCCGGCCCGGACTGTCCGACTACACGCCAGACACTTTAACGGGAGAATTCCCGACCCGAGCCGGGCATTGCAAGCCAGCCCTTACCTGGGGAGTAATATGCAGATTCACGGGAAAAAGCCAAGTCGGAAAAACGCGTTTTTAACGATATTTACAAAAGATAACGGCACCCGACCCCCCAAGAAGGCCAAGTGCCGCTACCTTTACACGCATGACACAGTAACTACACCGCTAGATGCAGATCGCTAAGCATCCTAGCGCCCTATCACGACAAGGTCAACTCTCCTGCGATCTTCCGGTGATCCAGTTCGGAATCCTCGCGCTGCCGCCTCAATCTCTCCATCAGGCCGAAAGAATCCTCCCCGGTCCGGGCGTGAATATACTCCGGAACGCAGGACCGTCCGTCGTTCTTTGAACAGGACTGCCCGGGAGTCCGGACTTCCTTGTCGCACGTAATACATTTGGGCATCTGTTGACTCTTCATAAATTCTCGGAAGGGGCCGCCAGAACCCAGTAACACTTCCGGGCCCGCCCGATGCGGCGGGACACACGCTCAGGATGCATCTCAGAGAGCTTCTTCAAGATAATCCCCAGTGCCTTGGCGTTGGTGAATCCCCCCGAGCTGTGCGGGCGGGACGCCTTGATCTCCTCCAGCATCGCGATAGCTGTCTTCTCAATGCTCGGCGGGAGCGTGCGCCGCGTAGCGGCGTCATCCGACCCGTCAAAATACACCTCGTCGATCAGGGAGAGCAGCATCGCCTCGCGGGACAGGTCCCCAAGAGCTTCCTCCGTCGCCGCATTGATATACCCCTTCACCCCAAACCGTCCGTCCGCCATGGCCGGTGGAGGGGTAAACTCCGTCACCAGCCAATGCAGGAACCCGGGCAGGGAATCGAACAGCGACTGGATGTATTTCCGCTTGGAATCCGTATTCGCCGGGTCAAACGGCATCGGGTGGGACTCCGCCCGTAGGAGCAGCACCTTGTCCCGCGTGTTCTCCCCCAGTGTCGGAAGCACCTGCAGCGAAGCCTCGTCGTCGTTGGTCGAGAGCGTCACGCGCCAGAACGGCTGCAGCATCACGGGCTTAAGCCCCTTGGCGTGGATATACTGGTCCTTGTTGGCGACTAGATTCTTGAGCCTGTCGGCAAACGCCGCCCGGGCCGACCAGTTCCCATGGCTCACTTCATCAGACAGCTCCTGATGCACATACTCCGCCATTTCCGCATTGAATGGCGTCACCCCGGTCATCCACACAAACGGCTTGCCCGCCGCGCCCCCGAATATCCGCGTGATCATCGCTTGGGTCAGCGACTTCCCCGCGTTGCGCGGGCCGGCAAAGACGAGCATCTGCCCGGGCTGGTGCTTGTCCGGATCTCCGTCCAGCCCCGAAAGGTATGCGCCCCGCATCCAGGCGAAAAAGTAGTCAAGCTGATCCGCATCCTCCTCCACCGGAAGCATCCTCCGCCAAAACTCCCGCAACGGCGTCCAGTCCCCCTCCTTCGCCTCCAGAAACGGCTGGTCACTCGTCACCAGAAACCGTTTCCCTCCCCGATTGTAAAACCCGGCTTTGTGCCCCGCCAGCGGGCCGGCAAAGGCAACCTGCTTCTGCCTCTCCACCGCCTGCACCACATTCTCCCCCGTCACCAGCGCGGAGCCCGGAGGGACCCTCGACGGAAAACCCAGCGTATCCAGATGCTTGAGTGCCACCGCTCGCGGCAGGCAATACCAGTGCCCCTCGGGAGCCTGCAGCCAAAACTTCCCCGCCGTGTCCTGATACATGTCCGGCACCGGTGGCTGCCCTGTCGAGGAAGGCGAAGCCGCCACAGACGTCCGCGCCGGGGTTGTCGTAGGGGCGGAGATCCGCGGCACCTCCCCACCCCCGAGCAGGTTTACCCGGTCCAGATAAATCACCTCCTGCTCCCCTTCCGGCTTCCCCGTCGCCTTGTTCAGCCGTATCCCGCCGGGCATCCTCACCAGCTGCTGGATCCCCGCAAGGGGGCGCTCGTCCCCGCCCAGCAAAACCGCGTCATCAATCAGCTCCCCGATCTCCGCCTCAGTCATTTCGCTGGTGTTGAACCACGCATGGTAGGACTTGCCCCCCGTCTTGACCACCATGCCCAGCGGATACTTCTCCGCCAGATGCAGGATAATCGCCGCCTGCCCGTCGTAGGAAAGCAGCCCCGCCAGCTTGGGGTTCGTCGCTGCCGTGGGCGGGTCAATATCCAGCACCACGTAATCCCGGGAACCGCTCCCGTCCGGATCCACAAAGCATCCCCGTGCCTTGGGCGAAAGCTCCTTGTCCTCCGTCATCGCCTCGGGCACGTGCGCTCTTGTGGGCACAATATATTGCGCAGCGGGCGCGAAGCGCATCTGTGCCTCCACCACCCGGGTGAAGGTCTCCGCCTTGGAATACGACTTGGCCAGACAGACCAGTGTCCCGACAGGAAAGAGCAACGAGAGTGCGGCGATTGCACGCGCCTCCCGGGTATCCGGACTCAGGTTCAGGATGGGGGAGCCCGACGCCAGAATGTCCTTCGCGATGTCCGCGATATTGTCCGGCGACTCCGCCCTCAGGACCGCATCCGCCCCGGGCTGCGCGCCGACAACCTCCTCGATCCGGGTGACGTCCGCGGACGTCTGCGGCCGGTAGTGGTTGTCCGGTTCCCCCGCCAAACCCGAAACCACCCGGCGTATCGCCCTGCGTATTTCCTCCTCCGCCTGATGCTCATTGCGACGGTCCATCCCGTTCTCTCCCCGCCAAAGGCGGACCGCTTCGTAGAACATTTCCTCAGGATACCCGTTCTGGTGGAGCCAGCTCACTGCCCCGAAAACGGCAGTGTTCACCCCGTCGGAAGGGCATGGGCGATAGTATTTCGTCAGTATGTCGGAGAGTGTCTGCGGGTCGAGAGCTTGCTGCATGGTGACGGGCAGCTTAGCCACATCAGGAGGAAAATGCCAAGCCCGACTACCGCTCAAAAATTGGGGTGGGGGGTTAAATTTGGGACTCCGGTATGGGACCCAAACGTCAAACAGGGGGACCCAAAAACCAATCCGGTGTGTGCGTGGCACCGCCGCAAATTACCGCCGTCGGATGGAACCGCCGAAACCAAAACGAGATCCGGCCCTGCCCCGGGTTGGCACGCGGTATGCTACTTTAACGATACAGGGAATTAAATATAATCCATATTGTGCGCAATTTTGATTGTCAGGAATTTACTAAGTGCTTGGGCCTCAACAGGTTATGGGGAGTGGACATTGTCGTGTCCTAGGGTCCTTCAGACGTCAATCGCCCCGCCGGCACCCTCCGGTGCCCCCTCCGCCTGCTCATCCCGCGGGCGGGCGATGGAAATGGGGAGCACGATTTGAATCTGGGGCGCGGAGGCGGAGCCTGTTTTCCCTCCGGCGGAGGCTGCATCGGCGCCGGCGGTCTTTGGCGAGTCCCCCAACGCCTGATATCCAAGATTCGCGATTTGCGTCGCATAATTTGCCAGCACAACACGGTCGGCTAAAGATGCGCGCCGCTTATAGACAACTGGAACGCCCGACACGAGCTTAGTCTCCTCCACCTCCAGTGCACCGGCGCGCAGATCGTCGATGACGCTCTCAAGATCATCGCGGAGGCGTTCCGCCACACGATAGGACGCCTCACGGTTCCGGCGCACCAGCTCAGCTCTCGCCAGCTCAGAAGTATCATCGCCGGACATTGGACGGGTCACCGCCAGCGAACCGCGGGTGCGGGCGAGTTCGCGCTTAGGTTCCCACTTCTCACGTTTCGCAGTCTGTTTCAATTGCGCGGGATCCAGCCCATGCACCTCCGCCGTCGCCTCAATATCTCCCGTCTCAACAAAAGTCAGAAAAGCCGCTGCGGAATGTTTTTTAGTCAGCTCCCGCGCTTGCGCTGGGGTAAGCTCCGCGGGTGGGGTTTGGGGATCGGTGTCAAGCATTTGATTGTGTTATCATTTATTTACGATTGGCATGAAAATTGTCGCCGATTGTCAGCAACTTGGCACGGCAACTCAATACTTTATTGATAACGTAAAAAATAGTTGGAGTTGGCACGCAATATGGTTACCACAACTTGGCACGCTACCTCAATACTTTATCTGTTAACGTCCCCCCAACTGTCGAATTTTGACCATTTACGTTAACGATCAATTTTGGCTTCTGAGGCGTTTTAATTTTTAGGCGTTTTTCCAGAAAATAGTTGTAACCACCTCAACACCAACACCGTTAACAATAACGGAAAAAATGCCCCCCATATAATCTACCACGAAGGGGGGTCCGACGCCGCAGGAGCCAATCTAGATCGTTAAAGTAACCAAGCGCTGTAAGTTGCCGTATTATCAACGGTTTAGCTTACCTTTAACGATAACGGAGCTTTAACGATAACGTCGCGGTCACGGTCCGCGAAGAAATTACCAGCCCGTTTACCAGCCCGTTTACCAGCCCGTTTACCAGCCCGTTTACCAGCCCGCCTACCGGCTTCGCAGGGACGGGAAAAGCCGCCTACCGACCCGCCTACCAGCCTGCCTACCAGCCTGCCTACCGGCTTCGCGGGGACGGGAAGACCTTTCCACCAGCCCTTTGACGTCAAAACTCTTCCACCAGCGTTTTCGGGGGTGGTGAAAGTGCACGCCCAACATACACCCACCACCTTAACCGCTTGCGTTCCAGTGGCTTACATAAAAATGGTGAATGATGAATGTTGAATGTCAATTGCTACTAGGATTCCACCGCGACGTTCCACGGGGGGTGTATATGGCTCTACCCCCTATATATATGTATATATTTTACGTTAAGTAGATAAACATTCACCACTTTCACCACCTTTTACAACCCCTTGGATCCCAACTACTTAGCATGGTGGATGAATGATGGTGAAAGTTGGTGAAAGTCAATACCGGCCCTCCCCCCAGCCATCCGGATCCCACCGGATTTGCTAAAAACAAAGTTTTTTTTACGTCGTAAAACGCCTGTAAGCGCCTGATGGCTAGGGTATTACGCTGTTGTAGCCTATTTTGTTATCAAAAAACACTATTTACACACCTGCAGTCTGATGGTTTACTGAGCCCACGGTCGATGGCGGCCGGACGGCGGAAGCCGGTGGGCGGGGTTCTCCCCGCAGTTTGACAGTCGAATCGGTCTGGACAGTCCTCTGAGGGATCCTGCACTGCGGGACGGCGGGCGCTGCGGGGGTGCGGCGCCTAGGGTAAACCAGACTTAGCTATGTGACTCCATCGCGGAGTGGACGGCGGTAGCAGATTTCACATCTACGGACCCACGACACTGGGTCTAGGTTAAGTTTTTTACACCGGAACTGGGGGCAGGGGGGCTTATGGTTAGTGCGTTGGACCTTTAAGGTTTGCTCAAGGCAGTAAGTCAACGCGTCAGACCTCTATAGGTTTCCCGCCTTTCCAGTTCCGGCTCTTCGCAGAGGGCCTCCCTTGAACGCCGCCTATTGACGGGCGGGGAGGCGGGCCCTCTGGAAAGAGCACATCTATGACTATCGAGGATGCCGTCC
>Ga0099850_1001606_pt1 | contig 10588 bp, 5 predicted proteins | sample CB_VirMetaG_5_FD_79182 | JGI IMG/M metagenome (GOLD analysis project Ga0099850, IMG submission 79182) | Freshwater to marine saline gradient viral communities from Chesapeake Bay - CB_1508_1D Viral MetaG | ecosystem: Environmental > Aquatic > Marine > Coastal | place: USA: Chesapeake Bay...
ATCAATACCAAGAGTATCGTCTTGGCATTGCAAACAAGTGTAACAACCAACAGATCCATCTACTCTCGAGGTGTTGACCTTTACTACCGTGATGCAAGCGGTAATGAGGTAAGAATCACGGCGGCTGGTGCGCTAGATGTGTCTGGTGTTGGTGGCTTTACAGGCCTTGCTGCCCCTGCATCAGCCTCATACGTCGCTGCGAGTGAAATCTTTGCCTTTTACAGTGATGCTGCAGAGTTTGCGAAGCTAGGCACAGGTGATTTGTCTATCTACCCAAGAACAGGTGTGTCACCACAGGCAGTAACTTTGGTAGCAGATGTGTCTACCGCAGCCTATAACCTGCATTTGCCAGCCATTGCACCAGCGGCTAACACATTCATGAGACTGCAAAGCGGAGCGGCCGGAGACTTCGTAGAGCTCTTGGGAACTAACAACCAAGTGACGGTGACTCACAATGCAGCCGATGTGACTCTCTCACTTCCACAAGATATCCACACAGGCGCTACACCGACCTTCGCAGGCGAGACACTCACAGGCTTGCTCACTGGCGTAGATGCTTTGTTTAGCTCTGATGTTGAGCTGCAGGGTGACTTGAATCTGACCAAAGCCTCACCAGCTGTAATAGACGCGCCAACGTATGATGCGACTTTCCTCAATGTAAAAACCGATACGATTACGCCACGCACAGGAACAGTTACATCTACATCGAACGACCTAACTGTAGGGAATGACCTTGTAGTCACTAACGATCTGTCCTGTGTTGATGCTTCGGTAACTGGAGACTTAACGATCTCTAATAACGTGACTATGAATGGCGTTCTCAAGACATTCAACGCAAACCTAGTAACCGCGAACTTTGGTACTGTGAATACAGGTAACATTGGCGCTTCAAGTGCGATATTTTCAGGGGGAGTCAGTGCTCTCAGCCTAACAGCTACCAGCTTTCTTTCGACACCAGACATTCAAACAGCCACAATCACTTCAAACACTGGTACGGCTGGAATCTATATTCAGGGCCGTCTAAATGGAGTTAGTCCAGCTTCACAAGCTGTCGGTGAGCTTCAGCTGTATGCCCCTGCAAGTAACATCACATGTTCTACTAGCTTTCAAAATCTGACAAGTCACACCCTAGGCGCTGGTATTTGGGAAGTATCTGGCTGTGTAGCGATAGTATCGATAGGTAGTGGTTTCGCTGCACCCGGAGTTAGGTTTTTACAGGGTGCTGTTAGTTTATCATCGGGCGCTGCGGATGATGTTCGCTATGCGAATACAGCTGCCGCAAATGGCATAGTTTTGTCCAGTGGTGAGCAAATGGATGTCATTACATTCTCGAGAAGATTAAACCTAAGTAGTACTACATCTGTGTATTTGGTTGGAAAGCTGATTGCATCAAATTTTAGTAATGCACAGTTTGAAGCCGCGAGAACCACGCTCAAAATACAGCGCGTAGCTTAAGGGGGATGAGATGCCATTACAGAGGCAAGTGGTGTCCATCCCTATGAGCGGTGGACTCAACACGAAGACGGATGACAAGCAACTTCCAGTTGGACAGCTTCTCGAGCTTGAGAATGGCTTTCGTAAGCGCAACGGAGAGCTTCAGAAGCGCTATGGCTTCGATAGCTTGGGCGTAACATTGGACACTACTGAGACAATCTCAGAAGGCCGTAGAATGGCTGTTTATGGCGATGAGCTAAACGTCATCACCAATAAAAGTATGTACACTTATTCAGATGAAAATGACTCATGGTTTCTCAAAGGCCCACTTGAAACACTCTCAATCGACTCAAACCCAATCATCAGTAACAGCTACGCGCAAAGCACAGCTGACAGTGCGACTACCGAAAACGTGGCGATTTACGCATGGGAAGACTCGAGAGTAGCAAACCAGATTCGCTATTCAATCGTAGACCGTAACTCAAACAGTACGATTATCGGTGACGCCCTTCTCGATAGTAACGCCATCAAACCACGCTGTATTGCGTTAGGCACGAAGTTGTTTGTATTTTACAGAGCTAATCTGAATAGTGGCACAGCATACAATTTCAAGTGCAAGATATTTGCAGCTGAGCAGCCACTTGAAGCTCCTATCACCACTACAATTGGTGGTGATATGAATGTGTCTGGAATCGCTGATATTATCGTATTAAACAATTCTTTGCTGTTCGCCTACCAAACATCAGCGCCAAGCATGAAAATAGGTTACATCAATGTTAACGGTATTGTCGGAAACGGCCTCAATGGTCTACCTTCACCCGTAAGCTTTACCAATGCTTTGGATAACCCAGAGCTTTGTATCACGTTGTTCACGGATGACGCTGATCGCTTCAATGTAGCGTGGGCTAACACCGTTGCTACTACTGGTGGCGTTATGCACATGGGCCTTTTTGCCGACCTTACGACGTCATGGATCGCAAGAGGTCAACTTGATTCTTACGTTGGAACAGCTACGACCCGCGTTCGTAACATCACTGGCTTCCAGAAGAATACACTTGCTCATATATATTGGGACAAAGATGACACCTCAGACAAGTGGAAGCGCTCAGTTACTGATACACATAGAAACATCATCACAGGCGCTATAACTCCTGGTGCGGGTAATCTGAAGTCAGTCTCACTCGCGGGTAAGATTTTCTATACAGACGATAATGGCTTTGTGCCTGTGGTGTATTACTCAGAATCACAGCCGACAGTGTTCCTTCTCAGAAACGATGGTGATATTGCGGCAAAAATGCTCTCTCAGCGTTCGGCTGGTGAGACTGCAAAAACAGGACATCTACCAAACATCACAGACTTGGGATCTAACAAGTTTGTGTTTCCGACGACCTACAAGACGCGCCTTGTGTCCGAAAACGCGGTAACGTTCGGACTCACTGGCGTCACTGAAGTCATTATGAACTTCGACGATGAGTTTATCGCTGACTCTGCACAGCTTGGCAGTAATTTACTGATTACTAGTGGTTATCTGCAGGCATATGATGGCGTTTCATTGTTCGAGTCGGGTTTTCATATCTATCCAGACAACATAACTGTGACGGCTGGTGGTGGTGGAGTAATTCCAAACAACGAATATGTTAGGTATTCCGTTGTGTATGAGTGGACAGACGCCAAGGGCCAAGTACACAGAAGCGCTCCGAGTATTCCGATTCAAAAACAAGCTGCATCGCCATCTACGTCATTTACGTTAACCATTCCGACCCTTCACATCACTGACAGGACAGGTGCTCGAGGTGAGGTAGTTATAGCTATTTACAGAACGGAAGCTAACCTGATACCGCAGCAAATCTTCTATAAGCTCACAAGTGTTACAGCTCCGCTCTATAACAACACAGCAGTGCTCCAAGTTACCTTCACAGATAACACAATCACTAACGAACAATTGCGTCTAAAAGAGATTCTCTACACATCTGGTGGTGTTGTAGAAAACATAGCTCCACCTGCAGCGAAGATAATTGCTCGATTCAAGAACAGACTTATACTTGCTGGCCTAGAAGACAAAAACACACTGTGGTATTCGCAGCAGCATATTCCGGGTGAGGCTGTAAACTTTAGCGATGTATTTAAGATTCAAGTTGATGATACTGGTGGACAAATCACAGCGCTGGGCGAGCTAGACGACAAGCTTATCATCTTCAAAGCTGGCACAATCTTTGCGATGAATGGTGACGGCCCGTTGCCTACCGGAGCTCAAAACACGTTCTCACTACCACAGCTTGTAAGCTCGGATGTCGGATGTGTTGACCCATACTCCGTAGTCAGAACACGCGTAGGCCTTATGTTCAAATCAAGTAAAGGCATCTACTTGTTAGACCGTTCTTTGCAGGTGAGCTACGTCGGTGCTGAGGTAGAGCGATGGAACGATCTGACAATCACTGCAGCTACTGTTGTCGAAGACCAAAACCAAGTACGCTTCACAACATCTGAAGGCCGATGCCTTGTCTATGACCTCTACTTTCAACAGTGGTACACCTTTACGAACATCCGAGCGATTGACTGCAAGACGTGGCAGGGCAAGTTTGTGTTCCTGCAAAGCTCAGCAGAAATATGGCGAGAGAATCAAAGCTCTTACATCGACGTAGATGTTCCTGTCATCAGTAAGTACGTTCTAGCGCTCTTGCAGTTTGCTCAGGTGCAAGGTTTTCAGCGCATCTACAAGATCAACATCTTAGGCGAGAATAGAGGCACACACGGACTCAAGATAGAAATCGGCTATGACTTCAGAGAGTTCTATGAAGAGCGCTTCCTGATTGAGCCTGATGATGTTCTCGTAGGTGAAGTATGGGGCGAGGACTCTGTGTGGGGAGAAGCTGGTACAATTTGGGGTGGGGAACTTGACGGTGTATACCAATTCCAGATTCGACCACGACAACAGCGATGCCAAGCTCTAAGATTGAAAATAGAGGATTACTTTGGCTCAGGAACGGGCTCAGCAGGCTTTGCACTGTCAAACGTAGCAGCTGAGATGGGTGTAGAGCCAAACGCTGCGAGACTTGCTAAAACTAAAATCATTGCACCATAGGAGTAAACGTCATGGCAGGGATTATGGGTTTTTTATCCGGTATGGATCCGACAAAGGTAAGCAAAGCAAGCACTGCGGGTGTCGAAGAGTCCAAAAAGAAGATGCAGGAAGAGCTGACAAAAGGTCAGGGCCTAATTGAAAAGCGCATGGCAGAAACCGAAGCTCCGACGGTTGAGCGGGTAGCTGGCCCGCAGGCGGGAAGAATTGATACAGGGTTTATCGAGGCTGTGAAAGGCCGAATGCCTTCAGGTGCCCAAGCCCTACAAGGTGCGGGTGGCGCTCAAGCGTTGGCACAGACACAGGCTCAAGAGGCTACTGGAATGCTGCGAGAAGCTGCCTTAGGAGAAACGCCATCAGTAGCACAGATGCAACAGCGCAGAGCTTTCGAGCAGGCAATCGCAGCTCAAATGGCTACACAGGCAGGTAGAGCTTATGACCCAGCGGCCATGAGACAAGCTCAAATGGCTGGTGCTCAGCTTCAATCTGAACAAGCTGCACAAGCGGGTATTCTTGCAGCTCAAGAGCAAGCTACAGCAAGAGAGCTTTACGCTAGGACTGCTCAGGAAGGTACGAGATTAGGGCTTACTCAGCAGGAGTTAGCGTTGAAGGCTGCTCAGGGTGACGTACAGGCTCAATTAGATTTGGCTAAAATTCAGTCACAAACATACGGAACACAAGCGGAGCTTGAAACAAGAGCTGGGATCGCGGGCGCTCAGATTGGCGCTGAACAAGTTGGGTTGCAAGCAGAACTTCAGGCCGGAGCGCAAAAGCAAATCAATGATCTTGCAGTAGAATACATGAGATCAGGGCTCTCAGCTGCAGAGGCTCAACAACAAGCCGAGCTTGCATTGTTTGGTGAAGAGGCTGCGAGACAAAGACAAATCTCCGCAGGACGCCAAGCTATTATCGGTGGTGTGTTGTCGGGACTCGGTGGAATCGGTGCGGCCGCAATAAAGGGCCCAGCGGCAGCAGCGACAGCAGCAGTACCGAAGGTAGGGGGATAATCAATGGCTGATGTTCAATCTATTGATGTAATGGGCACCACACTAACCCGTGAGATGTTTCCGAGTGATGAAGAATGGAACAAAGTAGTCACTGCAGCTCAGCGGCCTACAGATACAAGTGTGGAACAATCTTGGAGTAAAAGGGAAGAAATACAGAGAGAAGAGGTAGAAAAAGACCGTCAAGAGGCACTAGCTCGTGGGAGAGCAGTTGGCATCACCTACAGAGGAGCGCCTAAAGAAGAACCAAAAGAAAAGGTGCTGACTGCTGCAGAAGCTGATGAACTTGCAAAAACAAGAGCAGAGATTGATACTCTTCAAGCTGAACAAGCTGCTACAAGGCCACAGGTGCAAGTCGGTGAACAAGCACCGGAAGGCGAGCAAGCTGGTGAAGGCCCTACAATAAACATCCAAACAGCTCCGACAGGCATTTCGCCTGGAATGACTCGAGAGACTGTAATCAATCAGGTCATGCAAAGCCCACAGGCTAAAGAGGCTGTGAAGCTGTATCAAGACGCAACAGAAGCCTCGATCAAAGCGAATCAGGAAAAGATAGGCTTTGAGACAGCTCGAGCTAACGAAGCTGCAGCGCTTAAAGAATCAGCAATAAAAGACCTTGAAGCGATTGACGCTGAAAACAAAGCTCGCGATCAACGTGTTGTCGAAGAAATGAACATGCAACAAGCTCGCATGCGGCAAGCGCAGGAACAGCTCAGTAACTACAAGTTCCAAGACTTTTTCCAAGGTAGAGATGGCGCTCGAGTCATGGCTGGCATTTCAATAGCTCTTGGCGCTGTTGGCTCAGCTCTTACGAAAGGCCCAAACTACGCTCTCGAGATTATCAATAACGCGATTGATAACGATCTGGCTCAACAGCAAGCAAACTACGATAAGCTGAGGGGAACGTTTGAGGGTGAGCAGACACTCTACGGTCAGCTGAAGCAACGCAGGCTAGATGACTTGCAGGCTTTTCAAATCGCAAAGAAAACACGACTTGATCAAGCTGCACTGCAAGTTGAGGCTGCATCTGAGAAAGTATCGGACGCTGAAGCAAAGAACAAAGCCACAATGATAGCAAACGCGCTGCGACAAGAGGGTGCTAAGGCTATGATGGCCGCAACAGAAGGCCTTAAGACGACGGTACAGACTCAGATTAAGGCTGCACCAGGCATGGCACCGAAGGATATCATCGACTCACGCGCTGCCTTTGAGAAGCGTGTAAGCGACGGGCCTTTGGGTGCTGCAATGCAAGCCGAGCTCGCTCTTCGCAAATTCCGCGATATTGTTAAAGCTGGTGCTTCTGAAGCTGCGCTGATTGACTTCGTAGCCTCAAAGGGTGGTTTGCAACAGGGTTCAGTTGCTATGGAGTTTGTAAACGGCCTTAACAAGATGGGCCTTGCCGATATGGGTATGGACACTATTCGTGGTTGGGTGAAAGGTGGTTCAGCACCGATCTTGATTAAGAAAATCGAGAACTTCTTAGATGCACAATCTAAGAGAGCAACAGATACGGCCGTGAAGCACCTGCCACCACTCATGCAAGAAGCTAAGCTTGTCGGACTCGACTTTGAGCCTTACATGCAAGATCTAAACAGAGCTCAACTACAGAGCGTTATGCTACGACGACAAGGCGGTAGGAGAGCTAATCCATGAGCGCAACTAAGCTTTACAACGTAGCGAATCACTCTTTCGAGGAAGTGGATGACCAAAATCTGGAGTCAGCCATTCGCTCAGGCGTCTTTAGGCTTCCAGCTGGTCAATCCATTCGTGGTTATGATGTAGAAAACAATCCCTACATTATCGACAACAGAACCCTGATGAACGGGCTTACTGATATCAGAATCGAGCTCGCAGCTGAAAAAGCTGAGCGCAATAAGATGGAAGAGGCTGCAGAAAAGCCTTTGCTTGCATCGGTTGCGGCCGCAGCTCGAGGCGCTTCCTTCGGCCTATCAGACACTCTTGCAGCTTCAATGGGATACGCTGAAGACCTCAGACGCCTCAAAGAAGCAAACCCTACAGCGTCTACCATTGGTGAAATTGCTGGTACGCTTGGCTCAATGATTGCATTGCCAGGTGGTGGCTTAGTTGGTGGTGCAGCAAGGGTGGGTACAAAGGCTGCAGGTGTTGCCGAGCGAGCTATCGCTGGGACAGTGCTAAAAGGCACAGCTGAGACAGCTAAATCAACACTAGCTAAAGACATCGCACTCCGCTCTACTCAGCAAGCTTTGACGAAAGGCACAGGCGGCTTAGTTGAAGGTGCATTGTATGGCGTAGGTCAGACAATCTCAGAAGCTTCACTTGGTGACCCGAAAGAAGCTGCGGAGCATCTTATAAGTAACGTTACGTTTAGTGGCTTACTGAATGGCGCTTTCATGGGTGCAGGTGGTGCTTTTGGCGCTATCTTGAGAAAACCGAACGGCTCACTATCTAAAGTTGAAGTACAGGCTATTCGAGACAAAGTAGACAATCTCAAATCAGCTGCATCCGAGATTGATGCAAACATCAATGAAGAGCTTGGTAAAGAAGCTGAAAACCTTATCAGCAAGGGCAACATCCAAGACCCAGGCATTATTCAAAAGATACGCGAAGGCATTAGCGCTGGTGCAGACATCAGTGAGCTCATGCTCGGCAATTTAACTGGTGCTGAAGTCGGAGCTGTAGACAAGATAGCTAAGAAATACGTTAACTTAGTAGCAAAAGCGCGTTCTCTCGATGAAGACACTGTAAAGGTGCTTAACGAAGTAGCTACTGACCGCAAGATGCTTAAGACTGTGATCGACTACATGGACAATGCGCCAGAAGCTATGCAACAGCTCGGCCGTTCATTTGAAAACGTAGCTCAGACTGCTGAAGCTGCATCACAAGCCTTTGCTCTCGATGTACGCAGGCTTTCAATCGACGCCATGCCTACACAGTTCGCAAGCAATGTGAAAGAAGGCCGCAAGATTGCTGAAACAGCGCTCAAACAAGCAGACAGTGTTGTGGCTAAGCTCAAGGCAAAAGAGAATAGACAGTTTTACAACATCGCAGGCCTAAAGGAGCTTATCACGCCACTCGAGCAGTTCCGTGAGGCATTGCCTTCGCTTAACGATAACAAGCAAGTGCTGCAGTCTCTCATAGACCTCAAACGTGGTGTCGGTAAGGCTCTCGCACCATATCGTGAGCGTGGCTTTCAGCGCGCCATTGACGAACAGAATACGCTCGATGAGCTCAATGATTTGTACAAAAACCTGAGTGGACTTGCTGAAACTGAGTCAGCTTTTTCTCCCAAGATTGTCGGTGAAAACAAGGCAATCAACAAAGCTGTCCGAGAGTTTATCAACATCCAAGACGAGATGCAGAGCAAGTTTTACAGCAAGCGCAGAATCAACGGCCAGAACACCTACGTTCCAGATCCTGACAAGTTCTTTCGTTTCATTCGTTCCGATGAAGCTAGAAACATGCTCAAGAACGATATTTTTGAGGAATGGACACAGAAGACAGCGAATCTCCTGAGAACAGCTCAAAATCTCGGTATCGAAACAGAGCTATTTCAAGAGGCTGGGACTATCGTCGATGGCTTCATCAAGACAACGGCCGAGCTCAGAGCAACAAAGGCCGCAGCGTTGGCTGTCAGCGCTCTCGAGAGCCATACTGGTAAGTCTCTGCAGCGTATGCTTTACGGCTACGCAGCTGGCTCGGTATTCGGTGGAGTTTTCGGTGCTATCGGTACAGGCGTTGGTTATGCTCTTGATAACCCCGTTCAAATGCTTCGCATTCTTAATCGGGCTCAAGATGGTGTGGTAAAATCTAAAAGCTCAATGGCTAAAATCATTGATGACTTCTCGGCACTTGCACCAAAGACAGAGCAACAGATTGGCGACGCGGCTACAACAGCGGGTGCAAGCGTAAAGCCCACAAAGACTTTGACTGTTCCTCGAGCCATTCGACTTGGTATTGTGCAGGGATATGAAGAGGACGATAGAGAGATCGATCTTGAGACTTTGTTAACAGCGCCCATCGAAGACACAGTGACTCGCGTTCTCGAGATGCACGCTGAGCTCAACACTGTGATGCCATCAGTGCAATCTCAAATCGGAGCCCAAGTATTTAACGCTGTAGAGTTTTTAAAGTCAAAGGCACCGACAGATCCTAACAGTCAGTATCAGGTATTCCCGACGCAACAGCCATACGTCATGCCTGACAGCGTACGCGCAAAATTTGAACGATATGTGGATGCTATCAACGATCCTCTGCAGACTCTCGATTACATGGCACAAGGCAAATTGACGCCCGAGCATGTAGAGGCTTTGCAAGCAGTCTACCCTTCACTGTATTCTCAAGCTCAGCGTACTGTACTTGAAGTGCTCGGTCAGAAGAATGATCTGACATTTCAGCAAAAGGTCCAGCTCAATTTGTTACTGCAGGCACCCACAATGCCAGCCTTTAACCCGCAAGTTTTTGGATCGATTCAAATGCAGTACGCTATCGCTGAAGCAGAGGAGAAGGCAAAGAAGGTACCGCAGTCTCTCGGACAAAATCAGCTAACCAGCTTTGATAAAGCAATGAACCGTTAAACCTTAACCGAAAGGGAGTCCGAACGTGGGAAGAAAGAGTGTATTAGAGCCCTACAAGATAGTGGACGCTGGCGACATGAGCGCTAACGTCACAAGTCCTGAAACGCAGGTCAAAAACCTCGACCAAATCACATACGAAGTTGTGTGGTCAGGAACATCACCAGTCGGTGAAGTCACTGTCGAGACACAAGTCAAAGACGTGTGGCAGGCCATAGCCCTACCGACGATCTCTGTGTCAGGTAACAGCGGCAATCATTTGATCACAATTAACTCAGCATCACACTTTCACAAACTTCGCCTTGTTTACACAGCGACTTCCGGCATCGGTTCGCTTGATGTAAGCATTATTGGCGCAGTACTGGGGGCATAACCATGGCTCATTTTATTTACCCACAGGCAACTTCGACCACGGCCTTTCTTTTAGACAGCGTTATCGTTTCGCCTACGGTAGACAGCGCTGTTCCGGCAAACAACAAAGGTATGCCAGTCGTTAACCTCGCAGGTGAGGGACTCGG
>Ga0099850_1001612_pt1 | contig 10581 bp, 5 predicted proteins | sample CB_VirMetaG_5_FD_79182 | JGI IMG/M metagenome (GOLD analysis project Ga0099850, IMG submission 79182) | Freshwater to marine saline gradient viral communities from Chesapeake Bay - CB_1508_1D Viral MetaG | ecosystem: Environmental > Aquatic > Marine > Coastal | place: USA: Chesapeake Bay...
CCTCCTGAGGTGCGTTTTGTACTGCCGGACGGCCTGCTTTGGGGATGAGGTCATCAAAAGGGTTGGCCATGCGCTAGAGGTCCCTTGGATCAACGCCGAGTGCACGCAGGCGGTCTTCGACGGAGGAGCGGTCAGCGCCACGCCGCAGCGCGTTGCGCGCTTGGCTAAGAAGGCGGCTTGTGGGGGTTGGCTTCGGGAGCGCCTCACCTGCCGCAACATTGGATGTTGGCCCGGCTGCCGTAATGAGCGGTCGGCGCACAGTCTGATCGCCAACATCGCGGGCGCGAGCCACCTGCTGCACCGCGCGCATCGTGTTCAACTGATTGATGGGGTTCGTGTCCGTCATCAGTGGAACCATTGCACGATTCCGATTGGCAGACATAACGGCCGCAAGGCGATCGCCGGCTTCCGCTAGGGCAATTCGCGGATTCAGTAACTCCCAAGCGCTGCGAAACCGCGGCGCCCAATTAAGGTCGTCAATCGCTTCGCGAAGTGGTGTTGTTTGAGACCCGAACTGAGACGAATATGTGCGGTGCTGTGCGTGCTCGGCATCAATGATACGATAAAGGCGCGCGGCGTCATCTGGTCCAAGGACCTCGTTCATGATCTGACGTGCAGATGGCAATCTCAAGGTGCGCGTGAGATTGTGCGTTTCTCCCGCGTTCGACAGCATGTCATTCAATGACCTGACCAAACCGACACGGAACAAATCCATGCGTGCCTGACCAGCTTGCACCATTGCCGGGTCCGGATTTGCCTGACTGGAGCCCCGCCTGACCATGTCTCGGCCCGTTACGAATTCCTCCAGAGCTTCGCGCGTTCTCGTGTTGAGTCGTGTGGCCATGCGTGTGCCGGCTTCAAGTGCGTCTTCTGCTGCCCTGCCGTCCCGCCAGATATCGTTCGCAACGCCCCACAGTGGATTAGTGCGGCGAACCTCGTCTGAAAGCTCGTTGCGCAATTGGGTGAGTTGCGCCGCAAGCGTGCGGTTGTTTTGCCCGATGGCCGTCTCAATTGCGGAACTCAAGCCCTGGCGGGCGTTGATAAATCCCTCCAGCGTCTGTGGCGGCCACAAGGTCCCCGATGGGCCGGCAAGTGGCCCGCTTGCAGTGGTGTGCATGTCATCTATTGCCGTGCGCACTCCATCCGGGAGTGGCCCCCTTTGTGTCTGGTAGCGCTGCCGCCAGCGATCAAAGATGGGCATGAGGTTGAATGGGCGCTCGGCCGATGTCGCTGCGCGATAGGCTACATCTCCCGCTGCACGGAGATCGTCTGCATGACGCTGCGCAACACCATCATAGTCACCAGAGCCAATCAATCGATCAAAAGCAGCAGAAAGCCGTCCGTGTGCACCAATCTGCCGCTCAAGAAGATTCTCGCGCGCAATCGATAGGTGCTCACCTGGTGTTGCAGCCGCTGCTCGCAACGTCATTTGCGTATTGGCGCCAGCCCCGGTCCTGATCATCGAAGCCCGGTCGACAAGATTCAAGGGACCAAGATGCCTATCGGCCAACTCATTAAGGAGCGTCCTGACTGATGCTGCGCCTGGACCCCTGCCATTGCCGGCCGCGCGGAGTGCCGCGCTGATGTCGTCGGCACCCTCCCCATTAATCGCGCGCCTGACCACATCTTCGACCATGTCGGCCGTCCATGGTTGGCGCGCATTAGACGCTCCCCACCAGCGATTGCCCAGCCCGCCCGCGCTTGCCGTATCGCGTGGGAACTCAGCGCGGATGTTCGCAACGATATCATCCGGTGTAATCCTGTCGCGTTCGAACGATCGCGAAAGAGCCTGCAGCGCACCAGCGGGCGCGTTCTCCGTCTCAGATCTTGCCGCCGCGCGTGCGGAAAGGACGCCCTGTGCCGCCCGCCCTACGCCATGAGCAGCCGTCCCCAATGCGGCACCCGCAACAGTGCCAACACCAGCGCCCTTGACGGCGCCAGATAGCCTCTTACCAAGCGCGTCGGGCAGCGAATCCTCTTCGATTGTCTCGGCATGACCGGCGCCAGACAGCCCACCATAAACTGCCCCCTGCTTGGCACCTTGAAGCGCAGCCGACCCAACATTGGTTATTTGTCCCGGAAGCATAGCGCTTTCGATTCCGCGAGCTGTGGCCGTCGCCGCTCGAACGGCACTCGTGGGGACAATGCGTGCTGCGCGTGCTGCCACCGCACCAGCGCGGAGGCCCGCCCCGATGCCACCCGTTGCAACGACCGGGGCAATCCCGCCTACCATCTCGCCTGCGAAGTGAGTCCACGGGTTTTGCTTGCGGGACTCTTCGCGCCGGCTTGCGTCTAGTCCGAGTTCATCGTCAAACCCAAATGTTGCCCCTTCCGCAGCTCCGCGCCAGAACGATTCGAACGGCGACACGGCCTCACGGGATTGCGGCTGTGCAGCATCGCGCCGAAAGCGCTCCACGTCTTCTGGTTTGGAAAGATCATAGGTGCCGGGATCCGTTGAGATTGGCGTCGGCTGCGGATTGGCCACGGTGAGCCCTTTCTATTGTAGCGACCGGATAGGAGACCCTGTCCGCACATCGTAAATCGTACCTGTCATTCCGCGCCGGTACCGATCAGCCGGTGCGGGCATGATCTGCGGTCCGTTTTTGATCATGACGCGACCATTGAGGACAAACAAACCATCCGGCATGGCCATTACCGCACGGTCAGGTGCTGTGGCGGAGGCTGTAGGACGTGCCGGTGCGGCAATGCCGCTATTTTGAGGCTGCGCCGATGGCGTGGGTGACCGAGCGCCATCCCGTTTGGCCACGTCGGCTGGCGAGGGGACAATCTTGTCGACCTCCGACCAAATCTTGATGTCATCAGGCATCTGTCCGCGCTTCAATGCCTCCATCCGGCGCTCAAGATAAAGCTTGTTCCGTTCCGCTATTTTCTGAAGGCTGCTCAGCATGGGAACAAGAGCCGTCGGGTCGCGCTCGATGTTCGGGAGCCCCTTCTCGACAAATGCAACGTCCGAGTTTGAAAGCGGCTTGAGTTTGCTCGCCGCCTCAAGAACGAATTTTTGAGTGAGCGCCCTGTATTGTTCCGTGGATCGAACCGCCTCTGGATCGTAAGAGAGGCCGAGCATGCCGGCAATCTTCTGCATTTGCAGCCGTTGATCTGCGCCGTACCCACTGATAACGGACGGGGCAAGACTCTTGAGCTCATTGATTGTCGACAGCGTATCGCGCGTTCCTTGGTGATCTGTTGCGGCTTTTTCTAGGTATTCTGGCGCCTTCTTGGCGTAAGACTCCCTCATAGTCTTAACGTATCGATCTTCAGCCCCTCCAGGTGGCGTGATCCACTTGCGATTGACGCTGTCCCACAACATCTTATCAGGGTCCACCGTCACAAACTTACCCGCGCCAATGGCCGCGCGCGCCGCTTCTGCCTTCGCTTTAGCAAGATCGATCTCATAGGGGGCCATAAGTGAAGCGGTCTGCGCTTGCGCGTCTCGTATGTCTTGCGCGCGCTTCATGAGGGCGAGCTTTGCGTCCTCAATCTGCCGCTCGCGCATCGACTTCTGATCTTCGCGCCAGCCTCTCTCGGCAAGGCCACCCGATTCGCCAGTAGCCTGGAATGTCCCGCCAACACCTGCATATTGCGGCGACGCGCGCGACAGCATGTTCCAGCCAAAATTCCGCAAGGCGCTTTTGCCCTCAGGTGTTCCGAACCATTGCATAGCGCCAGAAATACCACCGCCTGAAGATGGTGGCTCAACGGGCGGAGATGCGGGAGTCGCAATGCCGGGACCAGGGTTGGCAATGCGTGGAGGTGGCGGCATATCGCGATACGGAACACCAGCGGTCGTTGCCGCGCGCTCCATCACGCGCGGCTCGGTCATAGTGGGTGCCGCAGCTATCCCCGGCGCTGACACTGCCCCTTGCCCGCGGCCCTGCTCGGCCGCCAACATACTCATGAATGGCGACAATCCTGCCCCACCTGTCGCCTCGTCAAATGGCATCTTAGGCTCGGTCGGGAACCCCGGAACTTCACCCCCCACAGCAAACCCCATGGCAGACGCAATACCATTGCCGACGTTCGAAATCCCGTAGCGTAGATTGTTCCCGAAGTCGGCAAGAGGATTACCAGAATCGTAGGTGACCATGTTGGACCACCCGCCCGGCCCCGTGTCCGTCCGCATTGCTTGGCCGACACTCCCAAGACTTTTTCCTGCTTGGCGCCCCTGTTTGATGGCGCCCATCACGTCGGACAAATGATCGCTGACAGTGGGAGACCGCGCTATGGAGATATCGCCACCGGTATTGGATGGCCGGATACCGCCCGTTGGCATAATTGGTTGCGGGATGTACCCACCAGCACCGATACCAGGAACGCGACCACCGTCCGCAAGTCCTGGAATTGACCCAAGTAGCGAAATCCCACCCAATGCAGCGTTCACATAATTGGGCTTGCCGCCGACCTCATCTTGCGTCTTTGTGCCTGTGCTGTTGGTGGTTGATCCCATGTTGGGCGAAGCGGCACCCATAATGCCAGCTAGCCACTGCTGAGTCTGGAATGGATACGCCGACGCGGCTGCTGCGTTCTGCGAGGCCGCATCAAGCCGCGCTTGGTCAAGCGCCTGCTGCATGCCACCCGACATCAGGAGGCCTTGCGTATCGGTGTAGGACAGCGGCACAAGGTTCGCCTGGAGTCCCGACGCCTGCAACGTACGCGCCTTATCCTGCTGTGCGGCACTCAAAGCCTGGCTGTAGCCCTGGCTTCGAAGCCCAGCGATCACCGGAGCCTGGACGCGGTTTTGCTGTTCTTGCGTCAATGCCTGGACAACGGCCTCGCGATCACCTCCAAGCGAGCCCGCCATGCGCGCCTTGCCGGTGACGTCCGAGATCTGGCGTGCATTTTGGACTCCGAAATCAGCCATCGTTGAATTGACGACTTCATTCGTGTACGGGTCCATGTACGCTTGGATGCCGGCGGCCGTGACGGGTTGCGCACCCGACATTGCAAGACTGCTGGCGTTATTCAGGTAGGGCGCAGCGATACCCGCATCGATGTTCGCGAATGCCTGGTACTGTGGTGCTGTGAAACCTGCGACCTGTTTGCCTGTATTCGGATCATATGGCGCGTAGGAGGTCTCCGTCGCACGATCAAGTAAGCCGTAATACTTGTCGAGGACAGGCTGCAAAGCGGTTGTGTTGCTTTGTTGTGTCTGCTGCGCCTGGACGACAGGCTTCTTGCCAAAGCAGCTTCCCATGTCTCACGCTCTCATCGGCTAGGGTTGACATTGGCAAGAAAAAACGCGCCCGCTGGTGCTCCGAACTTCCGCTTATACAGGCCCAACTTGGCCTCAGTTCTGTTGTTCGACACAACGCCAGTAAGTAAAGGGATTCCAATCTCTTCTGACATCTTCTTTGCAAAGTCTATCAGATCTTTGGCGTTATTGGAACGCCTAAATTCCGGCAAGACAAATGTCATGAAGTCCTCAAGAACAACTTCATCTGTGTACCATGCCGCCTGGCATATCCGCAGACCGATAATGCCCTCGAGCGCTCCAGGCTCGCCGATGACACCGATCAGACCACCTGTGCGCTCGAAATGAGTCATGACCATCTCGCGCACCTTGGCGTGGCTCATGGAAAACAACCCGTTCTCGGTATGCATTTCCTCGGCAAGGAACAGGATTTGATCAAAATCGCACGGCTCCGCAATCCGCACCCGTGACGGCGCGTCGGTCTGCTCTGTCATGTGTCGGTTAGTCCTTTGCTGGTGGCGGCAATGACATCAGGGTGTCGATTGCTTCCTGTCTCATCCCCATGATCCAGGAGTCGATGGCCTCGTGTCCGGCCTGCATGTCCCCATTACCGACCGCTTCGACAACCTCAGGCGGGACTACGAATTCGCCGTCCGATACCTGGACGGGCACATCCACCTCACCCCCATCCGCTCGGCGCCGTGTGCGCATGCCATAGGGTCCCGTCGAAAACATCTGCTCAAGCATCTTCAGGCCTGATAGCGAGTTGCCTTGCCCCATATGAGAGACGATATCGGCCGGGATAACGTGGCTCCCAGCCCGTAGGTAGGTGGCGATTTTGTCGGCTCTGCCGCCGGTCGGACCAATGATGCCACCTGATGCCCGGTATTGAACGCGGCCACCATCAGCATGCATCGTCGAGTTCTCGCGCGTCATGCGATGGAAGTCGCGAACACCCTTGTACCACTCCGGAGGTGGCGCCATTTCGATACCACCAGCCGCACGATTTGCGATGACATCTGACGGCTCACGCACGATTTGAAGGCCGGAGAGATCGGGCGCAGAACCTGGCCGAGCGGCTGATGCTGTAGCGCGCACACCGCTATCTCCAATCTCTGCCGCCTGCTGCCTCAATGAATCGTAAGGCGGAGACCGCTCGGCAGCAGATCGAGACAGTGCAACCGCCTTGTCCTTGGCTATCTCATCCGCAATTTTGGCTTTGAACACTGGATTGATCCCGCCGGATTGGTACATGGAATTTGTCCAAGCAGACGGGCCGCCCGGCGTCGCCTCCCTGCTAACCGTGTGACCTCTGCCAACATCCCTTGACCAATACTCAGCGCCATCATCTATCGCATCTGCTCGGGCTCGCGTGTTCCGCAGGAACGGCCCCCCATGGCGCCCAATGGCCCACGGCGTAACGGCGAGAACCCCGTCTGCCGCCGCGCCCAAATAATTACCAACCGATGCTTTCTCTGCCGCATCAGCCGCGGCCGTTGCCATTCCTACGCCCGGCGTCACATCCGGCAAGGCAAAATGAGACCGCCCAATGCCAGACCCTGACCCAGTTAAATTGCCAACAAGCCTTCGATGTGCCTCAGGCACGACCTTGTCATCCGACCCGAGGGCACCAAGCAAAGCCCGCGCTGCGCGGTCCCGCCACGTCGGCTCATAAGCGCGCGCCTCCTCCGGTCGCCAATCCGGCCGCCTGTCAAAATCATCCGACGTCATGCCCGGATCTTCGACTGGACCGCCACCTGCCCGCGCCAGACCAATCGCTCGCTCGGCTACTCCCCGCTGCTCCAGCACCCCATCAATCGGCTCCACGTCAATATCATGATCAGATGGTGCGGACCGGAGCATGGTGTCAGCCTGGATACCAACGGTCGACGGCGTTGCCATTGATGCCCGCACTTCGCGGCCCATTGGATCGCGCTGCGTGATGGCAACGGGCGGCTCCCCTGACATCATGGATTCGGATGCGACATCGCTCTTGGACAACGGACCAAGCCCGAGAACCTCGTTCTCGCGTCCTTCGCGTGATGCCTGGACAATGTCATCGGCAGTGATTTGCAGTGGGTCGAAGTGGAACACGCCGCGGTCCGTGACGACCCGCTCCAGCCCCGCCACAAGGGGCAGTTCTGGCGTACCGCGCGGGAACATCACGGCTGGCTTTCGTCCGGCTGCAACCTCGCGCTGTTGTGCCTGCAGTGCCTCTGGCGATTCCGGTACATTCATCCCAGTGTCCGGAATTGGTTCACTAGGGATTCCGCCTCCCATTGCGCGTGCGATTTGCAAAGCGGATTGATAGGGCATAGCGGCCTCGGCGAGTTTGAGCCCGCCAGCCGGTGAAGCACCGAGCTGCGGGGATCCTGGCATGGGGTCGAAGTGCAATTCGGTTGACTGTGAAGATTGCGGCCTCATCAACTCCGCAACAGACCCAAGGCCACCCGCGATCGATTTGATTGACGGCATACCAATGCCACTCGAGGGCTCTGGCGATGGCGCGGACGCAACGGAACTTATTGCCGGAGTTGTCTCTGGTGTAGCCTGAAGTGGTGATGTGGCCGGCGCGGCCGAAGCGACAAACGGCTGGCCTGATGAAGCTGCCGATGCGACCTGTGTGCGCGGGGCAATGCCGCTTCCACCGTAGCGCTCATTTGGCGCAAGAAACCACTCGCCGTTGACGTTGGTAAAGTCGCCAGCCGCCACGGCCTTTGTGGCCCATGACGGCACCAGAACACTACCGTGCCCAGGCACGTCCATGCGGACCGCCGAACGCACGAGGCTTGGATTTTTGTCGTAGTACGCCTGCATGCCGTCCGGCGAGAAGAAGTGCGTCTGACCGGATCGCAAAGGCCCTTCACCGGCGGTGATCTTGTCGTACGCTTCGCCCCACTTTGCGACGGACTTTGGCGTGACCTCGCTCCACCGATGGCCGAGCGCAACCGGATCGTAATGCCTCAGATGTCGGGATGGATCGCCACCCTCTACCTGTAGTCGATTACGGAAGGCATGCCCAACCGCAATCGACCCATCACCACGCTGCTCAAGCTGCATGATGGCAGCCGCATAGTCGCGCTCTGTCGGCTCACGTCCAAGAACGCCGCGGAGATAATCTTGAAACGCAGGGACTCGTTGATCGCGCCATCCGGCCATTAGCTTATTGCCGCTCTATCTGTGGCCCGACGCCAGTTCGTGCCGTCAAAAAAAGCTGGCACTGCTCCGCCCGTCTCATCCGTCACATAAATCATTGCGCCGATAGCTGACGTGGTTGGTGCCGAAGATACGGTGTAACTTGGCAGTGTCGGCACTGCTCCCGTCTTGCTTACGAGTTGTGACAGAATTTGGTTGAGACCTTTGAAAACGGACAAAAACTCTGCTTCGCTGGGCATCGTTAAACCCTCCCATCAGGTGCTGCGCGATACCTCATCCGCCCCATGCGCCACCACGATGAAACGTCGTTCGATTCGATCTTAATGGAGACTCTGTGGCCGCGGACGCGCGGGGACAAATAGTTGGTATTTGTCGTGTACGGCATGGCGCCAGACGACATCGATGCGCCAGTGAAGTCGTTTGTTGCTGTCACTGTGATTGCCATGTTGGCAAGCTCCGATTGGCCGTACAGCCCATATCGCATGTCAGGTCGAATCTGATCTACGAACAAGCAATCCGTCCCGTCATTCAACAGAACCTCCCCCGATTGAATCCATGCGTTTATCGGCTGCCCATCGGCATCGACGCCGCTCTCGTGACGGTAGACAATGCCTCCTGGCGTCGATGCCAATGGATAATCTATGATCGACTGCCCTATTCCAGAAGATCGAGACAAGACGCCTTTGTCCCACACTATTGCGTTGCCTTGCAGTGTCATCTTCACGTAGCGGGAGCATTCGCCCGTGCCATCATCCAGTGATGGATAAAAGAACCACACTTCATTGAACGCGCTGACGCCCCATGCCCAGCATTTTGACTGAGCACTTGTGTCGAGGTCCTGAAAGACGGAATCCCACACCGTGCACGGCAAGGGCTGAGCCCCGCCTGGTCCAAGTGCAAAAAAATTCCTGTGCCCCATCCAATAGACTGTTGTGCCGAGTATCGCCTGTGCGTGTCGTCCGATTAGGCCGCAGTTGGTTGCGATCTCGTTAAAAGTGAAAACCAGCGGTTGGCCGACATACTGCATTGACCAGACTGCCACATCAGTCCAGATCAGCGCCTGATTTGGACCCTGAATACCGCCACGTATCTCTGAGCCTCTAGGCAAGCGAACAGATCCGACCTGGTCGGTTGTGTCCAATGACCAATCCTCATAATTATCCTGATCAGACCACCGTATTAAAAGTGGATCCTGTCGTACTCCTATTGACGTCGTGCTTGATCTTGTTGTTGATCCGTAAGCCACGAGAATATTAGCCGGCTGCGCAATAAAGCAGCCCTTGTTATAGAGTGGTGCGTCAGAGCCCCCGAGTAGCCGCGCAGTGACAAGACCGGCGGTAGGAGACCATGCATAAAGAGCGCCGTCTTCCGGACAGGCTATCAAAGTCTGCTGCCAGGAGTCGAGACTCCAATCGGTGGTCGTTATCTTGTTTCCTGTTTGCGCAGATGGAATAACGCCCGTCCCGTAATTCCCTGACCCGTAAGTGCCGATGCCATACCCGGCACCGGGTGGGTTTGGCCCAAGAGTGACGTAATACTTAATTTCAGCTCCACCGGAATTCATCGCAGAAGTTGCGGACGAAGATGCCGCTGCGCTTGCAGATATAGTCAGGGTGCCAGAACCGGGAACCGTAAGGACCTCATAAGTTCCGGATATCGTCACTCCGCCAACGGAAGTTGACACATCAAAGGATATGCTGTTCCCAACAGAAAGGCCGTGACCAGGGAAAACAACCGTAACAATCTCGGAGCCAGACGATGTCGTAAATTGAGGGACGATCCCGCCGTAAACTGACCCTCCAGTGGAGTATGCCGTATAACCAGTGCTGTTGACCCCAGAAAGTTCAAATGTGTTTGCTGATGCGTTGGCCACCGTATAGATGCCACCATTAAGCTCCGCCATCCCAGATACGCCATCAATGTAGACAATGTCTCCATTCGACCTCCCGTGCGATGTTGCTGTTATCTCGCACGGGTTTGCCTGTGTCGCACCTGTTATAGACACGGTCGACACCGTGGCTGTGGCGTTCTGTGCCGCGGTGATCTGATATGTCCCGGTCCCTGTCGACTGAAGGACGCGATACGCGCCTTCGAGAATTAGACCTCCAACCGATATCGGCGTGTTAAAGTAAATGAAATCGTAGTCAGTTACAGACCCAACATTGCTATCTGTGATGTTGACGACAGCAGACCCTGACGTTGTCTCAATGTCAGGC
>Ga0099850_1001613_pt1 | contig 10581 bp, 16 predicted proteins | sample CB_VirMetaG_5_FD_79182 | JGI IMG/M metagenome (GOLD analysis project Ga0099850, IMG submission 79182) | Freshwater to marine saline gradient viral communities from Chesapeake Bay - CB_1508_1D Viral MetaG | ecosystem: Environmental > Aquatic > Marine > Coastal | place: USA: Chesapeake Bay...
AATAAGCGTAAAGAAAAAGCTTTGATGTTTGGTGAAGATCATACAGTATGGCAGAGTTTACCTGATTGTACAGTTTATTTAAACAAACAGCGCCATGGGAATGGTATTGAGACACAATGGGGTTTTTGGTTTGATAGTAAAACATTTAGATATAAGGAGCGACCGTGACAATAAATGGATTTATAAAACAAATGAAAGAGTTATTTGGAGATATTGAATATAAAGTTTCTTCTATTGACGGTAGAGTATTTAAGACAAAAGGTTATGATGAAAAAAATTATCAAAATAGCAAACGGAAAAAACAAGGAAGCGATAAGTGCAATTGGTAGATTAGACCAAGCCAAAGATTGGAAAATAACCATTGAAGAATGGGATTATAAAAGAAGTATAGACCAAAATAGAAGGTATTGGGAGCTACTAACAGAGATTGGCAATAATTTAGGATATAAGCCTGATGAGATGCACGCATTAATGGCTTATAAATATCTATCTTATAAAGATGAAGTACTAAACGAAGAGATAACCGTTATTCCTTCTACAACATCATTAACAATAAAGGAATTTAATACATATATGAGTAACGTAGAGAATTTTGGTACAACTGTTGGGGTAAAATTTATTGGCAACTAAAAGAGAAAAAGAATATTTTGCTAAACTAGTAGAATTTGGATGTATCGTTTGCCGTATAAAACATGGTGTATATACACACCCATCTATTCATCACATTAGAGAAGGTGTAGGTATTGGGCAACGTAACACTGCAGATAACTGTTTACCATTGTGTCCTATGCATCATCAACATGGCGGATATGGCATAGCGTTTCATGCAGGTAAAAAAGCATTTGAAAAAAATTTTGGTACTGAATTAGAATTACTTCAAAGTTTAAAGGATATGTTATGAAAATTATGTTGTTGAGTATATTATTGTTTATATCGATAGCTATCTTTGCAAAAGAAATAAATCCGTTTAAGTATGTGTTAATTATTAATGATATATACCAAGGAACTTATAAGTCATGTGAATTAGCTTTTAAGCATAGAACTAATGAAAATGCAAGGTGTATCAACAAAGAGTATATGAATTTACCTAAAAGTTTTAAACATAGGTATATAGATTTGAAAGAAAAATGTTTACTAAGGAGGTATTGTAATGGGAAAAGGTAGTGGCCGTAGACCTTTAAAGGTTTCGGTAGGTGAATTTAATAATTCATGGGATAGAATTTTTAAAAAAACAAATAAATTACGAGAGAAAGATGGCAAAAACAAGTCCGACAGTACTGACGCTGCAAAAGCTAAAGAAAGATGGGTGGACCACAGTAGCGATTGTTGAGCGATGGAATCCTTTTGCTCGAATAAGGCAGGATTTATTCGGTTGTATAGACATATTAGCTATAAAAGATGGTGACACGTTAGCAATACAATGCACGACATATGGTAATAGAAATTCTCGTGTTAAAAAAATTAGCGACAACGAACATGTGCCTAATATGAGAAAAGCAAATTGGTCTATAGAAGTTTGGGGATGGCATAAAAAAAATAATAAATGGGAAGTTAACATTATAGATTTATCTTAAGGAGTGTTTATGGATTTGTATCAAAAAATTATTGCAAACAGTAGGTATGCAAGATACCTGCCAGAATTAAAACGTAGAGAAACGTGGGAAGAAACTGTCAATAGACTAATTGACTATATCAAAGAAAATGCACCAGGGCTCAACGAGGTGCTTCCAAGATTAAAAAACGCTGTGTATAATTTAGATGTTATGCCTAGTATGAGGTTAATGATGTCTGCAGGTGAGGCTTGTAGACGTGATAATATTTCAGCGTACAATTGTAGTTATTTAGCAGTAAATAATAAACGTGCTTTTTCAGAATGTTTATATATATTAATGAATGGAACAGGAGTTGGTTTCTCATGCGAGAGACAGGATATTAACAAATTACCTGAAATACCTGATAGTATAGCTCAATGTGAAGATGTTATAGTTGTAGGCGATAGTAAATTAGGTTGGGCTAAAGCTTTTAAAAAACTATTATCTAGTTTATGGGAAGGTGATATACCTACAATAGATTACTCTCAAGTAAGACCTGCAGGAGCAAGATTAAAAGTATTTGGTGGCAGAGCATCTGGACCTGAGCCATTAAAAAGATTATTCAATTTTGTAATAGATACTTTTGCAGAGGCTAAAGGCAGAAGATTAAACTCTATTGAAGTACATGACATTATGTGTATGATAGGTGAAATTGTAGTTGTAGGCGGAGTTAGAAGATCTGCGTTAATTTCACTATCAAATTTAACTGATAGGAGAATGCGTGAAGCTAAAATAGGTGCATGGTATAACGATTATCCATGGAGAGGATTAGCTAACAATTCAGTTGCATATACTGAAAAACCAGACGTAGAAACTTTTATGGAAGAATGGTTATCATTAGTTAAATCTAAATCAGGTGAACGTGGTATTTTCAATAGGGTAGCAGCTCAAGAACAAGCTAGCAAATGGGGAAGAAGAGATTATGATTTGCCTTATGGTACCAACCCATGTTCAGAGATTATTTTGCGTGATAAACAATTTTGTAATCTTACTGAAGTAGTTGTACGTGCTAATGATACAGAGCAAACATTAAAAAATAAAGTTGAATTAGCTACTATATTAGGAACCTTTCAATCTACATTAACAGATTTTCAATTCTTATCTTCGGAGTGGAAGAAAAATACTGAAGAAGAAAGATTGTTAGGTGTTTCATTAACTGGGATTATGGATGCTAAAATCACTAGTCATCCAGACCCTAAAATGTTAGAAAGGTTAAGAGATTATGCGAGGGAGACGAATGAGATATATGCGAAGAAACTCGGAATACCACGGAGTGCTGCCATTACTTGTGTTAAGCCTAGTGGTACAGTTTCTCAGCTTGTCGATTCTGCATCAGGGATTCATGCACGACATAATAGTTACTACATCAGAAGAATCAGAATGGACAAAAAAGACCCCATTTATAATTTCCTTAGAGACAAAGGCGTCCAAGTAGAAGACGAGCAATTTAGACCAGACTCTACAGCTGTGTTTAGTTTTCCTATTAAAGCACCAAAAGGAGCTATGCTAAGAAATGATACGACTGCGATTGAGCAATTAGAAAATTGGTTAGTATATCAAAGACATTGGTGTGAGCACAAACCGTCTGTAACTATATCAGTAAAAGACGAAGAATGGGTAGAAGTAGGTGCATGGGTTTGGAAATACTTTGACGAAATTAGTGGTGTATCATTTTTACCTTATAGTGACCATTCATATGTGCAAGCTCCTTATGAAGACTGCACTGAAGAGCAATATAATGATTTAAAAGCTATTACTCCTCATGACTTAGATTTTACAGAGTTTATAGAAGAAGATGATAATACTATTAGCGCTCAAACATTAGCTTGTGCAGGTGGCACGTGTGAAATTTGATTAAAATCAATAACTTAGGAGATATTTTTATCTATATATGAATATAAAAAAAGAAGTTAAACACTACACTATCGGGTCGATTGAGACAATTGATTTCATTAAAGCAAAATTAAGCAAAGAAGAGTTCTTAGGGTACTTACGCGGCAATGTCATCAAATATCTCAGTCGAGCCAACTATAAAGATTCAGCCGTAGAAGATTACGAGAAAGCTAAAGTATATCTATCTTGGCTGATAGAGGAGCAATCAAGTAAGGCTTAGACTACTTCCCTTATGAACTTTGCATATTTCAACCTGTTATAATGAAAGGATGTAATATGTGGACTAAACCAGAAGCATGTGAAATGCGCTTTGGCTTTGAAGTTACAATGTATGTAATGAATAAGTAATTTATACTGGAGGAGTCACACGTAATTCTCCTGCGTGTATGGTTATGCAACATAACCCTCCTCCTTTTATTATTAATTAAGGTAATTATGATGGGTGCACCATTCAACAATAAAAATTCAAGCAAAGAAAATAGAGTATGGTCTAAAATAGTTAAAAAATTGGCCGTGCAAGAAGATTATGCACGATTACATCGTGTTGCTAATGCGTTATTTGAAAAAGCTGCCGAAGGAGATATATCTGCAATAAAAGAATTAGGCGACAGAATCGACGGTAAATCTTTGCAGGAAAATATGTTAACAGGAGATAGCGATCAACCTTTGACAATAAAGGTTGTTACTGGAATTGATGACGGAGACAATTAGTACAGGATATACACCAAGAGAACCTCAAAAATTAATTCATCAAGGTGTAAAAGATAATAGATTTGTTGTAGCTGTATGTCATAGACGTATGGGTAAAACAGTAGCAGCAATTAATCAATTAATACATAGTGCTTTAAAGTGCGACAAAAAAGAGCCAAGATTAGCTTATATAGCCCCTACATATTCGCAAGCTAAAAGAATAGCGTGGGATTATTTACTTGAATACACAAGACCATTAGGAGCAAAGGCTAATATTGCTGAATTACGTGTTGACTTTATGGGTAGACGTATCTCACTATACGGTGCTGATAGTCCTGATGCCCTTCGCGGTATTTACCTTGATGGTTGTGTTATTGACGAAATTGGTGACGTTTCTCCGGCGTTATTTACTGAAGTAATAAGACCAGCATTATCAGATAGACTCGGATGGTGCATGTTTATTGGAACACCAAAAGGTGCTAATCACTTTAAAGAGTTACGTGATAGAGCAGATGAAGGAGATGGTTGGAAATTATTGCAATTCAAAGCAAGTCAAACTAATTTAATATCTCAACAAGAGTTAATAGATGCTAAAAAAGCAATGGGAGATAATAAATATAATCAAGAGTTTGAAATAAGCTTTGATGCTCCTATTGTTGGTAGTTATTATGGTGAATTATTGTCCAAATCAGAACAAGATAATCATATAACTAATATAGCAGAAGATACATTATGTAAAGGTATTACAGCTTGGGACTTAGGTGTTGGAGATTCAACTTCTATATGGGTTGCTCAATTACATGGTGCAGAAATTAGGCTAATTAATTATTATGAAAACCATGGACAAGGATTAGATCATTATGTTGAATGGATAAGAGATAATAACTATACGCATTATGAGCATATATTACCTCATGATGTAGAGGTTAGAGAATTAGGTACAGGTAAATCTAGAAAAGAAGTATTAGAAGAAGCTGGTTTAACTATAACAGTAGCACCAAGATTAAGCATAGAAGATGGTATACAACAAGTAAGACGTATAATACCTAATTGTTGGTTTAATAAAGATACCACAAAATACGGATTAGAATGCTTACGCAATTATAGAAGACAGTTTAACGATAAACTAAATGTATATATGGAGAAACCATTGCATGATTGGTCAAGTCATTGTGCTGATGCGTTTAGATATTTAGCTGTTGGTATGAATACAACTTATGATACATGGAACAAACCATTAGATAATAACGTTAAAAGATTATTTGTATAAGGAGAATGCTATGGACATACATAAAAGAGATCACGTATGGCTAGTAAAATGGATTAGTTCTATATTAATGGTTGTTACTATGGCGTTAACAGCTGCAAACATATTCCCTTTAAATATTACATTAGGTGTAATATCTAGTATAGGTTGGTTATATGTATCTTTAAGATGGTCAGATAGATCACTAATCATACTTAATTCTACGGCAGTATTTATATATACTTTGGGTATTTTTAAACTTTTTTCATAAAATTGTGTACTTTTTCTCCAGACGTGATAGGATATATCTAAGTTAATCACAAAGGAGAACAAAATGGAAGTAAAAAAATATGCAATATATATGATGTGGACTGATAGAGTACCATTTGAAGTGATCAAGGTTATATCAGATAAGACTCTAGAAGTAAGAGAGTTAGATGCTGATTTAATAGGTTTAGATAAAATGGACCCTCAAAACACACAAGAATATAAATTTTCCTCTAACGTAAACAATCAAATGTATAGAATAAGAAAAAGTAAAAGAGGATATTGGGTTCATAAACATAAGAAATTTTTATTATCAGACGTTCCTTATAAATTCTTCGACTATCAATTTTAACCCTCAGGGGTAAGAAATTACCCCATTTAATATAGATATATATCTACTTGTAACCAGGGTCACCTGGTGCATTTTTGTGCATTTTTTTAAAAAAAAACTTATTTAAAATCAATAACTTAGAGGTGTATACAATGGGCTGCGGATATAACAAACGTGGTAAAGGTAAAAAAGGTAAATAATATGTGGTCTTTTCATATATTTTTTGGTCTACAATTTGGTTTTGAGTTCTATGATGGCGAAAAGATAGATGATAGCAAAAATATACACTCATATAGTTTCTTTATTATAGATATTGGATGTATTCGTATTCAGCGTCAAGATTATTTAGGAATGAACTTATAAATGGATTGGAAAGAATTATATCAGATGATACCTTTACAAGTTAGGACCTTTGGTGAGACTGTAACTGGAGATACATCTCCTATTACTCAACAAAACTTAAGTGAAGCTGATATAGATAGATTACAAGATGTTATTGCTGCTTCAAGATCATATAAGCAAGGTTTGTTAGATCAGTTTTATGGTCAAGATAATCCTGATATGGATAATTATGCTTATAATCAATACAAAAAAGCATTTCCAAATGAAGAAGCTGTGCAATATTTTCAATCAGGTGGTGGCAATGTAAGTTACGATGATTATTACAATGCAAGACAAGGTGGAAGGGGTGATCTCGACATTAGTCCGTCTGCTTCTATTATGAATACATTAGGTCAGTTTTCATATTCAACCGCAGATAATCCTGAAAAAACACTAAACATTACAGACTCTTACGATTTTTACAATGACTATAATGCGCAAGTTATGCCAAAAGAAGTAGCAAATACAGCTAGATATGAGGGTTTAGACAATTTAGATAAATTAAAACTATTAGCTAAAGAAACGTGGCAAATGCCTGGAAGACAAGCTGATATGAAAACTGGCATACAGTCATTACCATCAAGATTAGGTAATGCTTTTGTAGGTAAAGATAATGCAAGACCTGTAAATATTCAGTTTACACCAAACAGAGATTTGAATCCTTCAGAAATGCAACGTAATGCAATTAAAGACGTTATACTACAACAAATATTAGGTAATTATTGATGGCTAAATTAGATGATAATAATTTAAAAAGTATATTAGAAGCAGAGATAGATGATTCTATTGGCTTTTTAGAAACTGAAACAACAGACGAGAGACAACGCGCTTTAGAGTACTATTTACGTGAACCTTATGGTAATGAAGTAGAAGGCAAATCTTCTATTATTACGGGTGAAGTAGCTGAAGTTGTTGATGGTGCATTACCTCAATTAATGCGCGTGTTTACATCATCTGATGATGCTGTACAGTTTGAACCTGTAAATCAAGGTGACAATGAATTAGCAGAACAAGCAACAGTCTATGTAAACCATATATTCTATAAAGACAATAACGGCTTTGAAATCATGCACGATTGGTTTAAAGATGCGTTATTACAAAAGGTAGGTGTAGTAAAGGCTTATTGGGATAACAAAGTAGATGTTACAACAGAAAAGTATTACGACCTTACCGATGATGAATTAATATTATTAACTCAAGATACTGATGTAGAAATAGTAGAACAAGAATCGACTGTAATACAAGAGGCTTTAATAGATGAAATGACTGGTATACAAACAACGCCAGCAGTCTCTTCTCACAACATCAAACTTAGAAGAAGAAAAGATAAAGGTAAAGTTGTAGTTGAAAACGTACCACCTGAAGAGTTTTTAATTAGTAAACGTGCAAGAACAATATCAGACTCTCCATTTGTTGCTCATCGTAAGATGGTTACCAGATCTGAGTTGATTGCTATGGGTTATTCTGAAGATGTAGTTAATAGTTTACCTTCACAAGACGCATTAGAGTTCTCTCCAGAAAGAATTGCACGATACTCACGTGGTGAACAACCTACAGATATGCAATCTAATGATTCAGCTATGCAATTGGTTGAATATTTTGAATGTTATATTAAAGTAGATTATGATGGCGATGGTATTGCCGAATTAAGAAGAATATGTTATTCTGGTAACGAAATACTAAACAACGAAGAATGCGACTATATTCCATTCCATTCATTATGTCCAATTCCAATACCACATAAATTCTATGGTCACTCATTAGCAGATAGAGCATTAGATCTACAATTAATTAAATCTACTATTACACGTCAAATGTTAGATAACTTATATTTAACTAATAACTATCGTGTAGGAGCAGTAGAAGGTCAAGTTAATTTAGATGACCTATTAACATCGACAGCGGGCGGTGTAGTGCGTATGAAGAATCCAAATGCTATTGTACCTATGACAGTGCAAAGCAATGCGGCACAATCATTCCCTATGTTGCAATACTTAGATGAAGTACAAGCAAAACGATCTGGTGTATCAGATGCACAACAAGGTCTTGATGTTAATGTATTACAGAACGTAACAGCTACTGCAATTGCAGCAATGACAAGCGCTGCTGGTGGTAAATTAGAACTAATAGCACGTATATTTGCTGATACAGGTGTTTCATCTCTATTCAAAGGTATTTTGCAATTAGTATGTAAATACCAACAAAAAGAACGTATTATTAAAGTTAGCAATAAGTATGTACCTATGGACCCAAGAGAGTGGAACAGTGAGTATAACATTACAGTTAACGTTGGTTTAGGCACAGGTTCTAAGCAAGAACAATTAGCTGTTATGCAAATGATTCTTGATAAACAAGAGCAAATAATAACTCAATACGGTTTAGCTAATCCATTAGTTAACCTAAAACAATATAGAGATACGTTAGCCAGATTTGTTAACATGGCAGGGTTTAAAGACGACAGTCAATTCTTAATGGACGTGACTGAAGAACAAGCACAAATGCTAGCACAACAACAAGCACAAGCAGGTCAATCTAATCCACAAGTACAGGCTGCTGAAGCAATAGCTCAAGCAGAAAGAGAAAAAGCTCAATTGAAAGCTCAAACAGATGCTGCTAAACTAGAATTAGAGAAACAGCAATTAGAATTAAAAGCACAGAAAGACATGCTTGATCTACAACAGAAACAAATTCAATTTGAAAAAGAAATGGCATTAAGAGAATTAGAGTTAGCTCAAAAAGCACAATCAGATAGTGATAAAAATAGAATATCTGAATCTAAAGAGTTAATAAATGCATTGGATAAGATTAATAACCTAACTAGAATATAATGATAAGTAAACAAGACATATCTGATATTTTGCGTAATGAATCATTTAAAGAGATAATAGATAATATTATCAACTCTCATATAAACATTATTATAAATAGTGATAGTGATGAAGACGACAAAAGAGAGCAAGCATATACAAGAATAAGAGTAACTCAAGAATTACTAGCACACCTTCAATCTATTGTGGATTCGCAAAAGATAGAAGATGCTAAGTGGAAGATTTAGACATTAGTCTAATTGGTCGCTAGTACCTAACTAGCAAATAAAAAGGAAATAAAATGGAAGAGCAAACCACGACTCCCGAACAGGGAAGTGAAACTCTAACTGTGAATGAAGCAGCTAACGCATTTGAAGGCTTCTTAACAGCAGCAGAGGATTCACAAGAACAACCAGAAGCTGATGAAACAGAAGCAGAAGATAGTTCAGACTATGAAGAAGCTGTAGAAGCTACTGAAGATGATGTAGTTGATGCAGAAGATGTAGACACAGATGATGACAATGAAGTTGAAGAAGAGGAACAACCTCAAACCTTTCGTGTAAAAGCGGCAGGTGAAGAAAAGGAAGTCACCCTCGAAGAATTAATGCAAGGTTATCAACTTGGTGCTGATTACACTAAAAAGACTCAAGAAGTTGCAGAACTTCGTAAAGCAAATGAAGCTGAACGACAAGCAATAGAAGAGTCTAAGAGAGTTAGAGATGATTATGCTCAAAGGTTAAAAGCTATAGAAGACTTCTTATCTCAAGGAAGTTCACAAGTAGATTTAGCCGCATTAAAAGAGAATGACCCGATAGGATATGCAGTAAAAGTAGCAGAACAGACCGAGAAAAAAGAACAATTAGAAGCTGTAAGAGCTGAGCAGCAACGCATTGCACAACAGCAACAAGCGGAGCAATATCAAGCCATGCAAAGATTCGTTCAAGAAGAGTCTAAAAAATTAAGTCAAGTCCTACCAGAGTTTTCAGATAAAGTCAAAGGCGAACAAATTCGTAATGAAATTCGTAACTATGGCAAGCGTTTGGGTTTCACAGACCAAGAATTATCACAGGTCTATGATTCTCGTTACGTACTGACGTTGCATAAAGCTATGATGTATGATAAGCTACAACAATCTAAACCTGGAGTTAAAAAGAAAGTAGCTGAAGCTCCAAAAATGGTTAGATCCGGTACACAAGTAAAGCAACAAACAAGTGATGTACGTAAAAAACAAATGGCAAGGTTACGGCAATCTGGCAAAAAAGAAGATGCCGCAGCTTTATTTGAAAACTTTATATAAACAAGGATGTGAATAAAAATGGCAACATTTCAAACTTATCAATCCATTGGTAATCGTGAAGATTTAACCGATGTGAT
>Ga0099850_1001615_pt1 | contig 10579 bp, 10 predicted proteins | sample CB_VirMetaG_5_FD_79182 | JGI IMG/M metagenome (GOLD analysis project Ga0099850, IMG submission 79182) | Freshwater to marine saline gradient viral communities from Chesapeake Bay - CB_1508_1D Viral MetaG | ecosystem: Environmental > Aquatic > Marine > Coastal | place: USA: Chesapeake Bay...
TCATCGGGGAGGTAAGTTAGTTCTGCTCCTAGAACCGTGTTGAACCATTTGGAACCAAATGTCAAACCATCTTCTGTTGACTCTGGTGCTGTTGGTCCGTAGAAGTATTTTCCAGATCCTGGCTTTCCTTGGAAACCTTGAGGACCAGATTGTCCAAAACCAGTTTCACCACTGCCTAGATGATCTATATCAACCCAAACAAATGTATCTTCATCTGCATCTGTATAGAGATATGTAAATTCAGAGCCTACTGTGGTATTGAACCATTTGTCACCTAAGGCCAAATCTGATTCTGTTGGAGCTGTTGGCCCGTAGAAATACTTTCCAGATCCCTGTTTTCCCTGAAAACCTTGATTACCTTGAAAACCTTGGAACCCCTGAACACCTTGAAAACCCTGTGAACCAGTTGAACCAAATGAAAATTCTTCCCAATGTTCGTTTCCAGTTCCGCCGATTAATTTGAAATATTTTTGGTCGAAAACAGAAAAAACAATCATTCCCTGTTCTCTTCTGAGATTTGAAATGTTGTTTCTTTCTGTGATTCCAGAAACAGTTCTTAACCCCCCCAAACCATACAGTGGATTTGTTACGGGATATTGATCTTCCGTATCGGTGGGAGATATAAAACCTCCAAGTGGTACTCCTCCTGTTATACTAGCCATCTTATACTTGCTCCACCTTTATTGTTCTTGTCCCAGAAAAATTATTAAAGGATTCATATATGGAATAGGAAACTTCTGTTCCATGAACATTTGTGTGTGTTAATGCTTTTGGAGAATTGAAAGGAAATTCAAGATTGGTTCCTGTATCCGTGAATTTCAGTGTTCCAGAATAATCTGGATTTGGAATAATAAAGTATGCTTTGTTATCAGAACCAGAAAAAGTAATTTGCCAGTTTATTGGGCTGGTTCTGTTTGTTGTTGACGCAAATCCTTGACTTTCCAAATCCAATCCAGTGAATCCTTCTGCCGTTTTTCCTGCATAGTATCGGTAATTCCAACTTAGAGTCTGTGACCTTGAAGGATTGTTTCCTTGTACTTGTTGACCAGTTATGGTAAATGTCAAATTTGTTCTTGTTTCATATCTATAAGCACCGTGACTTATGGAGTATGGTGAACTGTTGTAATTTAGTCCTGATGCTAGATTACCAATGGATTGGTTTGCTGAAATATTTATTGACCCAGGCACCCAATTTGAAGTTGGACCACTTGTGGACCAAGTTGCATTTGCGGATGAATTTCCCGCTGTTTGACCGACTTCAAATGGACTTCCTGCTATTCCTATACTGAAAGCAGAAAATGAAACTTCTTGATATGGAAATAGGAGAGTTTCCAATATTGTGTTTATGCTCGTCCCCTGATCAAATGAACTTCCAGCAACAATTCCCCCCAATGTCTGAGGAAACAATTCTCCTCCTCTTTGCCATCCGATTTCCCCCACATCATAAGTTGGGATTCCAGATTGAAGTTTCAAAGAAACAGAAATTCCAGTGGAACCGATTATCGACAAAGTTTGTCCACCAGCTATTGTGGTTGTTCCGTCTGAAAGTGCTTCTATTGTCCCTGATCCTTGGAATCCTTGAACACCTTGGAAACCAGTTGGTCCTTCTGGCCCTTGATTTCCTGGAACTCCAGCTGGACCAATTGGTCCAACAGCTCCTTGAGCTCCAGGCAATCCTTGTGGTCCGGTTGCTCCCGTTACTCCCCCCGAACCATCTCCAGATCCAGCGGGCCCTTGCGATCCTTGAAATCCTATTGGTCCAGTCGGGCCAGCAACAACAACTGGGTCTGGTGGTATTGGTTGACTTGGAACTTGACCCTGAACAAAATCGGATGGAGCTAGTGGTATAGCTCCCTTCCCTATTATTTCATAGGGTCTTGTGGTATTTCCCGATATCTTGGTGAATACCTGTTGTGGTGTTGGTATTTTTAATTTTTTATTGATCTTCATGTCGGGTCAGAATCCACCTCTAGTAGATCTTTGAGAGAGAATGGAAGATGGTGTTGATTTTTTCTTCGGGGTGTTTCTAACCACGGTATTACCCAAAGATGAATTCAGGGGATTTTCTTTCAACACTTTTTCCTCAAGAGTCGTCTGTATGTTTGCAAATAGATCTACATCTAAGCTCAAATTCAAATTAAAATCTGAAGCAATTTTAGATATATTTATAGCACCCTGTATATTTACCTGCGACACAAAGGAACTTATTTGTTCACTGGCCAACCCACTGACCGAGAGATTGTCTATGACCCCTGTTATGTTTACCTTCCCCATTCCAGATGTAGCAAGAACATTCACGAAACCAGATATCTGAACAGAATCCAACCCCATGTTTGTCAATTTATTCGTGTAGGCAGTTATTTCCACCTGAGCAAATCCTTGGGTGATGAAATTGCTTGTGAGTGAAGTTATCTGCTGTGTGTTGAATCCGGCCGAGACAAAAAGATTTATTGTGTTGTCTATCTCTGCCTGACCAGCACCGATGGTTGAGAAATTACTGATCAATTCTTCTCTCTGGTTTAGAGAAAATCCTTGGGAAGCTAGAGACTCGTCTATTTTTTCCAATTCCTCTGGGGATATCGGAATGTTTTCTGGAACTCTGGGATTCAAATCCACTATGGAATCGTTTTCCGTCAAGTCCTTTGCTTGTTTCCATCCATCTTCGGTCTTTATTTCTCTAGTTTCGTCGCATTCCAAAACGGTGCCATCCTCCAATTCAAGAACCACTTTCTGAACGGGCTCAGTTCCCTTTACCGAGGGTGAGGACTTGTTCAACTTGAACCCCGGATCATTTGATCCTGGGGAAACTCCAGGAGGATTCAAATCTATTTTTGGTGCCGAGAGAATCATGTTCCCCTCACTTATTATCTGTGCTGTTCCCTTTATACTATGCAAATAGTTTCCATCTGTTTGCATGGTGGTGTTTCCAGCGACATGGATTCTCGCGTCTCCTCCGACCTGTATGTCCAAGTTTTTCCCTGAATATATCTTGACCGTGTCTCCCACATTCACAGTGAGGTTTCCATAGACGGATAGATGGTTGTTTTTTCTAACTATGAGAAAATCGTTACCTATTATTTTTTCAACTTTTGTGCCGTCTGGATGTATTTCCTCAAAGGTTCCAGTCCTGTGATATCTGTGTATTCTTTCTGCATTTGGTGTATCGTCCACTTCGAATATGTGACCAGACTCCGATTCATAAACATGATTTTTTGGATACTCAGCCGCATATGGAGTTTCTGGCTCAATCCAATCACCACCTAAAGCAGTCGGATTGTTGTCGTCGATGTCATCTTTTTTCTTTTTTACTATCGTGTTTTCTATGTCTTCATTTCTGGAGAGTTTATTCACATCGGACTCATCTATGTAAGAATCCTTTGGAAATATTCCATTTGGATCATTGAATCCTATGGAGGGCGATTTGGATGAGATTTGTCCCAATTTGTTTATTCCAGGAAAAGTTCCCAGTATCATTGGTTGTTGACAATTTTCACCATCCTTGAAGAATCCTATCACCCAAGTCCCCGGCAATATTCCAGTGGGAGAAAATCCGACTCCACTGGAACTAGCACTGTGATAAGGCATCATTGGGTGTGCCCAAGGAAGATCTTTGGTCGGTATCTCGTTTTTATTCGGAACATGCAAACCAACAATTCTTACTTTACACCTTCCAATCTTCAAAGGATCATTTACATCCTCGACAAAACCATACCACCAAAAAAAAGTATTTCCTACAGTATCTAAAGACTTCATAATGGTGAACTCCCCACTTTCACAATATCCGCAATTCGATTGGTATAGGAATCTTTCATCAATTCAATCCCCATGTAATAACCGTCCTGTCTCACTATGTGATGACCTATCGCACTGATCATGTATTTTCCAGAAATCGTGTCATCTATGGCAGAATCTCCACTCTTGATCGGTAAAAATTCAGTGGAAGGCACTATCAGAGTAACCATTTCTCCCGCTTTTCTTCTTGAGTCTCCGGGAATATCTATTTTAATGACCTTGTCGCTCACTCGATGCATTTGAGATGTTCTTTTTTGAACATTGTTGATTTTCGATTGTTGGAGTATTCCGTCATGTAGATATTTACTGTTGCTTCTGACGAAAATTTTGTTTTCTGGTTTCACCGAAGATATGTAAGACAATGGACCAATTGGATTTTTATTCATGCTTATTGCTGATTCGAAATCTTCAACATAATTAAAAAACTTATATTCCAAGTCTTTGTAAGTGGTATCAAATTCCTCCAATATAGAAGAAAAAACTCCTTGAGTTTCAAATTCACTTTTCTTGAAACCATCAGAAATTTCAATATATGATTGCACCCTTCTCAATTGCTCATCCACGGACGGTTTTGTCGAATCTTCCCTTGAACTTGGTGTGTATTGAAAAACAGTGGTGGGTTCCTGCAATTTCAAGAATGCTAAAGGAACTAAGAAAAAACAACTTATGCTTTCAAAAAACACATAGTCACAGTTTTCGTTGAAGGATGCTTTTTTTGCTATCCAATTTATTGCTTGGAATGGTGTCCAATTTGGAATCACAATTGTGGTTTCTGGGTCACTGTCTTGAATAGCGACAAGCACATCCTTGTCACTGGTTTTTAGATATTCTTCGAATAAAAGCTCTGCAATTCTTGTCAATTTCTTGGAAGAATAGGATTTTGATATTTTTTGTGAATGGTCCAAAGAGAACTGCTTTGAAGAAAAATTGAAAGTCACGAAAGATTCGTTTTTTCCTGGCACTCTTTGTGATGCAGCTATCTCCGTCACGGAAAAGGTTTTTTTTATCTCTTCCGTTGAGGGTGTTTTGTAGATTACCTCTATGGTTTCTCTTCCTATCAAGGGAGCATTTTTTATAAAGTTATACTTGTCCTCAATGATGAGTGATCCAGTCATGACATTAGAAAATATATTTTCATATATCTCCAATTCCACGAATATATTGGTAGCATCTATTCTTATTCCGGCGTGATTGACTATATCCAACTTTATTAGGTTTATTTCACTGCCAGCTGATGGCACATCTTTTATTGTTCTGGATGACATGATTTATCCTATGAAAATTTCTTTTATTTGTTTCAGTACAGATTCGACTACTTGAGGCTTTGGAACCAGTATTTTTCTCTTACTTTCATTCAGATCAGATTCGTATTGTTCATTGGTCACATAATAGGAACTGTCCATGTAATTTCCATCGTCGTCCTCTATTGCAAAAACATCAGCAAAGCTTCTGTTGATTTCCTGTGAATTTGCAAATTTTCCGTCGCCTAAGCTTTCTGGTGTAAACGGAAACGCGAAGAAATTATATGGACTATTGTCATATGTCGTTATTCCATCCTGAAATATCATTTGGGGATCTCTATATTCTGAAATGTATTGGAATCTTTGTGGTGAATATCTTCTATAGTTTATGACTCTAGTGATTGGTATTCTAATGCAATATTCTATTCCAAAAATATCAACTTCGTAGTAAATGTATCTCTGGCTCCCAGAATTCAAATCCCAAAGTTTTCTCTCCAGTGCAATTTCATATATTTTGCTATTCACATCTATGACAGTCGTTTCAAAGAAAGCACCATTGAAGGAAACCTTCACCACATCGTCTTTTTTCAGGGTGTTTATGTATTTACTTTTTATCTCTAAGGATTCGAATGTGGTCGATTGGTCCAACTGTTCCAAAGTCCCCCTGAATAGGTCATATGTGTTTTTATCTTTCCATATATCAGGAGCATAAAAACTACTTCCTTGATATTTTTCGTTTATGAAGGATTGCAGATCTGCATTTGACATTGGCCAAGAATAATACGGATTTATTATGTCGTTCACTATGTAAAATACCCAGTGCAAGTCGGGTCTTTCATATAATCTATTCGCCAGGGTGTCTGGTCTTTCGGTGTCTGTTATTGTGTAGTCACTGAAATTGGTCTTGTAGATTTTCATGTATTCTGAAAATTTTGCTCGTAGAGTTACATTCGTAGCACTTTTCAGTATTCTTTTCTTGTCGATGTTGTAGTAAGGATAATCTATTAGTGGAAAATTTTTGAAGTACATTTTTCAATATCCTTGCTGTATTCTTTCTCTGGTCAACAACTCCAACTCGGTGAATTCGAGCGACAGTTTTATGGAATTAGCTGGAGCTCCAAAAGCTCTAGCAGAACTGCTGAATGGTGGAACTGTTGCCTCGAAATCGCGGAAAAATATTAGATCTTTGCCACCGTAAGTCACTTCTACTTTTGTGCAGGCACACATCCCTATTCTGAACAAGAAGTCGTTTTGTTTAGTTCCGTTGAAGAATCCTATTTTGAATTGGCCTGGATAGTCCAAAAATTGTCCAGCAGTCCCACTTGACAACTTTGGATGTGAATATTTCTTGAAAGCATATGCTATTGAATATATTCTGAGGACATCTTCCTTGTTGAATGGAATCAATTCCCACGAAAATGAAAAGGTTCTTCTCAAAACCCCTTTGAAGATACTTTCGGTGAATTTGTTTGGTGCTTGTCTGTTTGCAGCTTGTTGAAACTGGTTGAGGTTGACTTCGGTTCCACTTCCCAAGATTTTGGATATTCCTTCGGTGACAGCAGTTGGAACACTACCTACTTTTCTCAAAAGAGATTTCATCTCATCTGTGTCTGCATCAGTAGCAGTTCCTTCACTTAGATTTTTTCCCGCTTTCACTGCGGACATGATATTCATGACTCCGGTGAGATCTGTTTCTTCATATTCTATTCCGTAAGAAGTATTCAATTGAGCTGTCATCGGAAGTGCTATTGAAAGTGGTGGGTTCAATCGAGTAGTTTTATCTGCAAATCCCAATCTTTGGGAAGCAAATGACCTCAATCCTCTTCCAGAGAGGGATTGTTGTAGGTTTGCTTTGTTTCCCGCTGCAAAAGCTGAAAATAAGTTCTCGGCGCCTCCACTTTCCAACCAAGCCACACCTGCTACACCACCAAGAGCTCCACCTAAACCACCGGCTAAGAATCCCAATCCAGCGCCAACTGTCAGATTTGCGGTTTTTTCCTTGAGTGCTTCTATTTGACCTGTGTTCGGACTGCCTCCCAACAGATTTGAAGTTTGTGCTATTAGATTGGAATCTGTCACGAACGAAGATCTTTGTTGCTCTAATGCTTGTCCGCCAGTGTCGTAAAAGTCGAAAAGAATGTAATTTGACAATTCAGGATTATACCCCAAATCCTTTGGAAATTGAATTAGGCTCAAATCGTTCAGTAGCTTATCCCAAGACGCAGAAGGCAGATAGTCTTGGGATAGACTCTCCACTCCAGCACCAGAAATCTTTTGTTGCCAGTCCTGTTCCCTTGAGTCTAACCTGATAGGCATTTTTTCTCCTTGTCTTTTATAAATATATTTATAACATGAGCTACAAAGGTTTTTATAAAGTAAAAAACCCAAAAAAGTATAGAGGAGATCCTAAGCAGTGTGTCTTTAGGTCTCTTTGGGAAAGAAAATTCATGAAATATTGCGATGAAAACCAAAACATCTTGGAATGGTCTTCTGAAGAGGTGAAAATTCCATATATTTCCCCCCTCGACAACAAAAGACATTTTTATTTTGTGGATTTTTTGGTCAGATTGGAAAACAAGGATAAACGCTCGAAAATTTATCTGATAGAAATAAAACCCAAGAAGCAAACAGAAAAACCTGTTTTGGAGGAAGGAAAAAAATTAAGTATATCCAAAAAAAGACAAATAATGAGGTATCTGATAAATGAAAGTAAGTGGAAAGCTGCAAAAAGATACTGTGAGCTCAAAGGTTGGGAATTTTTAATACTTACAGAAAAAAACTTATTTGGAAAAAGAAAGTAGATGTTAAGACAAATAATATCGAGGATGAACGAGGACGATATTTCGTTTGAAGATAAAATTTTTTATGATTGGGTGAGAAATGAAATTCAATTGATGAATTCCAGCCAAAGAGCAATTTTGATTCAAGATATCTTAAAGGTTGAAAACTTCGCATCGTGGTTCAGTGGAAACTTTTACACATTCGATTATTCCTTCAAGACAAAACCAAAATCTCCATTTGTCCCATCTTTTGACAGAAAACCATTCATATACCTATTGAAGAGAGAAGGCAGAATACTTCATGGTTTCAATTTGAATTACTTGAATCCTCTCAATTTCATGAGATTTTTTATGGAAGACTTGTATTCTTTTTATTTGAAGGACTTCGATTTGAACGAAACAGTCGAAACTTCAAGAATTCAAGCGACCTATAAAAACATAAAAAGATACGATAGACTTTTTATATCCAGAGTAATTTATAGAAAATACGATGTTAAAAACATCAATAATGTGAAAATAGTTCCAAAAATATATGCGAAAATATTCGCTACTATGGGAAATGGATTGTTCACTCAAGCATCAAAAAACAATGTTTATTTAGCTAGTGAAGTTTATTCAAGACATCTAAGATCTAGGAAAACAAAATGACAAATCTTCCTTTCAGGCCGGGTTCTTTGTACGAGGGGTTTTTGGGTAAACTCAAGAAACGGGGTTTGGCTAAAACAAACGATTTTTATGTCAAAATCGACATAAATGAAAACTTAGCTAAACTACCCTTTGAAGTTCCTCAAAGATTTACAAGCCAGGATAAAAGAGAAATTTCCTTCATGTGCAAGGGAGTCGAGCTCCCAAAATTGGGGGTTTCGACACAGGATTTTGTAGGGAAACCCAGTGTCGTGTCCAAGATAGCTCATAAAAGAGAAGAAACTCAAATTCTACCAATCAGTTTCTATTGTAGCACCGATCTTTGGGAAAGAAGATTCTTTGAAAAATGGATTGATTTTGTGGTAGACCCAAAAACCTATACACCAAACTATTATGATGAATATGCTAAGTACAATACCATAACTGTTTTTTCTTTGCCAAAGTCTTTCTCTGGAAATTTTGTTTTTGAAGGACAAGTGGATTTTCGCTCTCTTTCGGACATGCAATCTGTTTTTAACGGATCTCCCCTTGGAGGAGGGTCTTTCAACAACGATCCATCTTCTCCTTCTTTGTTCAGTAATTCTTTCAGTAGTCTGGATGAATTTTCTAGATCACAATCGAATAGGGGAATTGGTTCTGGTCAGCAATTATATTATGTCAAGTTTTTTGAGTGTTATCCGATTAGTATCAGTGCAGTTCAACTAAGCACTGCAAACACCGATATGATGGAGTTTTCTGTTGAAATGAGTTATAAATACTTCCAATCTATATCTGATGTGGAGTTTTCTCCGTTGAAGAAAGATGTACTGTAAGATGTAATACAAGGAGATTTTTACATGTCTTTACCAAAATTGGGTGCTGCATATTATCCACTGAAACTTGTTTCTGGAAAAACGATTCAATTTAGGCCTTTTACCGTGAAAGAGGAAAAAATTCTTCTTTTAGCGAACGAAAGCAAGAATCAGAAAAATGTTTCAAATGCTATAAGGAATGTTTTGAATGCTTGCATCTTGCAGGAGGAAAATTCTCCCGTTAAGAAAATTGAAGAGTGGCCTATTTTTGATGTGGAATTGTTGTTTTTGCATATCAGAATGAAATCGGTAAGTGAATACAGTGAATTCACCTTCAAGTGTGATGAGTGCGAAGGATCCCCAGAGGTCAATACAAAACTGGATCTCAGAAACATCGTCATAGAAAACAATGAGAAAAAAGAAAGTAAGATTATGCTTACAAATGAAATAGGGGTAGAACTGACATATCCCCCATTCAAAATCCTCTTGGAAGAGGAAAACTCGGATAAAAAAAGTAACATGTTCTCCGCTTTGGAGATCATAAAAAAGTGCATAGTTTCAGTTTTTGATTCGAATCAGGTCTATGATAAGAAGGACTTTACCGATCAAGACATGAATGAGTTTATAGAATCCCTCACTCAAGATCAAATATTGAAAATAAATTCTTTTTTTGAAGGTATACCGAAGTTGACTTATAATTTGGAGGTTGAGTGTCCTTGTGGTCTGATTTCCAAGAAGAAACTTTCGGGAATCGCTGATTTTTTCTGATTAGTTTCCTCTATATGGATTTGGAGAATTATTTCAAGTTGAACTTCAGTTTAATGCACAACCACAAGTTCTCCTTGGAAGCTATAGAGGAAATGGTCCCTTGGGAGAGGGATGTATACTTGATTCTACTGAAACAATGGATCGATGAGGAAACTCAAAGGGTTGAAAAACAAAGATCAAAAATATAAATAAGTTTGATGTTTTGATTTTTCGGGGAGGATTTTCCTTTGGCTCTAGATCCAGAAAATAATTTAAACAAAGCTTCTGAAAACATAAAACAATCCTCAGAAACTTCCAAGGAAGCTTCTAAAAATATAAAAGAAGCTTCAAAAGAAATAAAGGAAGCTGCAGAGGTTTCAATCGAAACTTCTAAAACTTTAAAAGAAGCATCAAAAGGAATAGAGGAATCCGTTTCAAATTCCAATTCTGGGATCAAGGCTGTAATAAGCGAAATCAAGAAAAACAATGAATCTCAAGAAAATTCGGAAGAAACCTCTGAAGAAAATTCTAAAAAAATAGAAAATCTATTTGCACCTATTATAAAAACAATACAAGAGGAGAA
>Ga0099850_1001616_pt1 | contig 10579 bp, 13 predicted proteins | sample CB_VirMetaG_5_FD_79182 | JGI IMG/M metagenome (GOLD analysis project Ga0099850, IMG submission 79182) | Freshwater to marine saline gradient viral communities from Chesapeake Bay - CB_1508_1D Viral MetaG | ecosystem: Environmental > Aquatic > Marine > Coastal | place: USA: Chesapeake Bay...
AAACCTTGGATCTTTTGGAATAGACGAACCAGGGCAACAAAAAAAAGATGTTTACACAAAAATGCTTGCTAGACTAAGACACCCAAAGGCAAGACATTTGCAGTATTGGCTAACTGGCACACCTGAGGGGCTTAACTGGTTTTATGATGTGTGTGAAGGCGATAATATACCTAAAGACTTTGAATTAATAGGAGGCAAGACAACAGACAACACACACCTGCCACAATCTTTTATTGATGACCTGTATGATCAATATGACGAGCTTTTAGTAGATGCGTATATAAATGGTCGTTTTGTGAATATGACTTCAGGGGCCGCTTACCATGAATATGACGAGGAGTTAAATTCAATAGGTAGTTTTGATCCAGACAAAAGCAAACCACTATTAATAGGCCAAGATTTTAATTATGACCCAATGTGTACTATTGTAGCCCAAGAGTGTAGGGTAAATGGTAAAATATGTGTAGTTGTATTCGATGAGTTGTTTTTGCATGGAGCCGACACAGATGCAGCGTTTGAGCAACTCATATCTAAATTTGGGAAAGATTGGAGATATGAGGTATATCCAGACCCTGCTTGTTATTCGCAAACTGGCCACGGTGCGGGCAAAAGTGACATTGATTTAATTAGAAATACTTTCAAAAGATTTGAAATACATCCAGGTGATGGGTATTGGGTTAATCCTGCAAAAAAACACCCATTAAGAAAAGATAGATTAAATAGTGTAAATGGTCTTTTGTGTAATTCAAAAAAAGAGCGTAGACTACTTTTTACTAAAAATGTCAAAAATATTAAAAATGATATGAAAAAAAATACTAAAGAAGAATTTTTAAATGGTAAATTTAAAGACCCAATGCAAGGTCATATTGGGGATGCACTTGGGTATATGGTGCAAAAAAGATATCCAATAAGAGTCGAAAAGGTTAGAACTTATAACTATGTAGTATAGGATTAAATATGGGATCAAAAATAAGAACACCAATAAGCGAAATTGACGCTATCATACCAACGTCACAAGAGATTTTAAAATTACGTCCTATTTGGAATAGACTAGAGGCGTTGTTTGAAAATGATGAAGACGAATTGAAAGAGTATTGCAAACGGTTTCCAAATGAATCAAGCGACACGTACGCGATAAGAAAAGACTTTTATACAAGACAGTTTATAAATCCTGCTCCTGACATGGTTGCGGCTCCAGTAAATGCAGTTGTGAACAAAGGGGCTAAGGTTGAGATTGTTGAAAATGGTGTTTTAGACACTTTTGATAATGATGTTGTTCAAGGTGAAGTGACTGAGAATTTTAAAACATTTAGGAAAAAATATGTACTTCCAGATTTAAAAAGATACGGCTCTGTTTGCATTGTTCTTGATAAGCCTAGCAATGAAGCCACGTCTTTAAAAGAGGAAAAGCTAAATGGAATACCTTATCTTACAATGATAAGACTTCAAGATATAATCAACTATGAAATAGTTAATAATGAATTTGAATGGTTTGCATATGAAGTTAAAAAGAGGAAGGAATGGAGCGACCCATTAAAGCCGCCACAGACAAAAAAGTATATATACATTTACACAAAAACAGAATTAAAAATTTATGAAGGAAATAAGCTAGTAAAAACAAAACCACATGATTTTGGTTTTGTGCCTGTTGTAATAGGCACTATGGAAAAAGCAAATCCAAGTGACGTTTTTGGTATTACATCTATGTTTCAAACATCAAATATGATATACACCATGAACGATCACATATCTAAGCTAAACACAGATATTTTGAAGTCTAATTCCACTATGGCTATAAGTGAAGAGGCTTTAAGTAATATTAACAGTGAAGTAGACAGGGATGGTAGAGCAAAAACAAAAAAACGTGACAATGATGGTTTTTTTGTGTATGAGGGAGAAAATGGACCAGAATATATAAAAGTTGATATTGATGTATCTCAAAGATTAGAGATGATCGCACTTTATAAAACAGCTGCTATTGAAAATGAAAAAATAAATTCAACAGAATCTAAGCTTGGTGCTAAAGGTCAAACAGTTGCACAAAGCGGCTATTCGAAAATATTAGATAGAGAGCCACTTAAAGCTTCTTTAATTGCTCTTGCTATGACTGAAAAGGAAATTGTAGACTCAGTATTTAAAATGGTAGCTGAAGTGATGGACAATGGAAGTGGAAATGTCAAAAGAGAGAACGAATCTCGTATTTATGAACCTAATATCGATTATGATTTAAAACCTCTTGATTCAAAATTAGACGAGATTAAAAAATGGATTGATACTACAATTAGTGGAATGAGCCCAACAATAACTAAATCAATGCTTAAAAACCTTGTACCAAACATAACAGATGTAAAAGAAGAGATTGATGGCATTATCGCAGAAATAGACACAGCAGATGAGGCAAATCTTAACTCTCTTGCGTTAAAATTAGTTGAAATGGAACAAAAAAATAAAAACATTGCGGAAGTGGAAAACGAATAGTATATTAAAAGGGTAATAAAAAAGCTGTATTACAAAGTTAAAAAGAGACAGGTATATAGTGGGGCGACTTCTCAGGTCGTTGGGGTTAGTTTACAGCTTCTAGCCCTTACCACATATATATGGAGTTGTAATGAGCACACTATTTAAAGCTAGATGATTAAAGGGGGAATTAGTGATAGATTTAGGTGATTTGTCTGGTGGGCAAGAGCAGATTGACAGAGTTTGTGGTATTACACCAGAGCAAATTGAAAAAGAAACACAATTGCTAAGTTTGACACACAACCTTCATTATAAAAGCTATGAGTCAAAACTAGAAATTAATACGGGTTATCATATAGGAATAACATTGGAATTACATATAGACTATGAACGTGAAAAGGCGAAGGAATTTGCTAGAAAATGTTATAATTTGATTAAACCTCTTGTAGACGAACTAAACAACAACAGGAAAACAGAGCTTGAGAGTCAAAGAAAAGAAATAATAGAAGAAATAATAATGGAAATAAAATGATGAATATACTATTTAACGCTATAGGATGCGGTCTAGGCAATAACGGAGGCACTAAGACTATTATTAAGAGTGCTGAGGTTTTAAAGGATTTAGGGTGTGGCGTTTCTATTCTTGCAGATGTTGATAATTACACATGGCACAAACACAATTTGTATGTTAATGGCAATATGACAGCTTTTGTGAAAGAGTTTGACACTGTAGTGAATGTTAGTGTTTGGGATGTTGACAGCACATTAGAGATTTCAAAAAAACATGGATTGAAGCCTGTTTGGTGGATAAGGGGATGGGAAAAATGGGTTAATAGTGAAGAATGGTTGATTAGCCAGCTACGTAAATTTTATGAATTTGGTGGTTTGTTAATTTGTAATAGTAGTTGGTTGGTCGATCATCTTCGCTCTTTAGGCATGTACTCAGAATTGTGTTTTGCCGGTTTAGATCTACATTTTTGGAAAGACTATGGGATGAGAGATTGGGACGGCAAACTTACAATAGGTGGCCTTTGGAGTGCTAAACATAAAACAAAACGCTTTGATATATTTGAAAGAGTTATGGAACACTTCGGAGATAAATTTAATTATAAAATATTAAAAGGTGACTTAAACGATGGCCAATTAAGGAATTTTTATAATGATTGTCATATTTGGATAGCAACTTCAGAACTAGAAGGTTTTCATCAAGTACCTGCCGAAGCTGCGTTGTGTGGCTGTCGCGTGTTTGTATATGATTATTTTCAAGGTGGTACAAGTGATTATAACAAGTATTTTTTTAAGTATACTAGCTTTAATGTTCTAAAACGTTTCATGGAAGACACGTGCTATGGAATAGATCGATCGACCAAATGCGTTAAACAAATAGGCGACCGTGAAACAAATATGAAGAAATTTATGGAGTTAATTAAATGAAACACTTGATTATACTATACGGCAAATTTGCAGATAAGTACAATGCAAAACAACAACGCATGATAGATGGTGAATGTGTGTGTGGATATCGAGACTATGCACGTCATTTTGGTGAAATTATATATATGTGTCCTCAAAATGTTAATGATGATTACTCCAAGGTTATAACGAACAAAGACGATCTTGTAAGCTATCTAAAAACAAAACCTGATTCTTTAGTATGGAGTGTTAAACATGATTCACAAAAGGATGAGGTTTTAAGACAGATATATAACAAAAAGGTTTATTATTCATGCTGCAATAGAGATATGATAAATTTAAACTGTGATGTGTCATTGGTGGACACTGAAGATAGAATATCACATAATGCAAAATTGTGGGTTAAAGGTAAAGACCCAGGCTTTTGGAGACCATCAGAACGTAAAGATTTTGATTATGTTTTATGTGGTCGCAGAAATGATAAGAATGAAGCTTGGTTTATAAATCAACTTACAAAAGAAGTAAAAGAAGAAAGAAATGTAATTTGGATAGGCGGGGCTAAATGGAAGCACATGATAAACCCAACACACCATAGGGTTGTTTTATCTGAGTTTTCAAACCCTGTGGATGTAAGAGATTGCATGAATCGTTCAAAAGTGGGGGTTTTGCTGTCAGAGCATCCAAGTGAAGGTTTTCCCCAAACATTCCTTGAAATGACTATGTGTGGCATTCCTGTAGTTTATATGGGGCCAGAAAATAAAATATACACAAAAAACCCAGGACACACATGGGCAAAAAAGGAAGATTCTGTGTTTTTGGCAGAGTATAAACTGAAAGAGCTTTTTCATTTTAAGTCTAACTTTCCAAGACAATACGCAATAGATAATTACTCACTAGAAAAATCATACGAATCAATATTGAGGTGTTTATGAAAACAGGTGAAAAGTTTAAATACATAGGAGAAATAGTGGTATTTTATGCAGAACAATTTAAAATTCAAGAAAAGATTAATGATGAATTACGTAATGATATAAAAGCATTAACTGACAAATTAAACGAAGTAATAGAAAGATTAAATGAAATATGAATAAAGTTGTTACAATGTCTGATTCTAAATATTTCGAATATGGAAGCATGTTTTTAAAAACAAGGCATAGGATTGATGCAGATTTTGTGTTGTATGGTCCAGATTTAACTGAAGAGCAAATTGAGACATTAAGCATTTTTAATATTGAATATAAAAAGTGCTCTCAAGATGATTGGGACAATAAAATGCAGTATATGAAATTTGAGTTTGTTAAAAACGAAATTGACCATGCAAATGACGATTGTGAATTAATAACATTTTGCGATTTTGACACGTTTTTTGTAAACGATTGGTCAAATGAAATCTATAAAGACACAAATTTGGCTATAACAATAAGAAAAGATATGATAAAAAAGAAGTGTTTACGCGCTTATGCCAATGGTGGAGTTTTTATGGTTGGAGTTAATAAAAAAGGCTATGAACTTTTAGAGGTTATAACTTTTGTTGTTTCAAATCCAAATACACCAAGCATAATAACAAAACAATACAATGAAATATGGAACACTTTAGAATCAGAGAAAAGGCCAGAACACAAAAGACACTACAGAACAAACTTAAGATGGTGGGTTGACCAAGTTGCGTTATCTGCTTTTGTGCGTGCAGGTAAGAAGAGATTTAAAAAATACAACATCCAACTATTGCCATGTGAAAAATTTAATGTTTTAGAATCAGAACCTACTATGGATATTGAAGATGGTATATATATAAGACACATGAAAACAAAAAGCGGTGCACCTGCTAATTATAAAGGATAGATATGATAGAAGTAACCACAACGGCAATGCCACGGCCTGAAGTATTAGAGAAAACATATCGGTCATTCACAAAAAATATAACTGGTGTTGACTGGACAAAATCTATCTGTTATATAAATATTGATCCATTGCCAGGCAAAAAGAAAGAAGTTGAAGAGACTGAGAAAGTTGCACAAAAGTTTTTTGGTAAAGTAGTTTCGAGAAAACCGAAAGCAGCAAATTACACTTTGGCTTATAAATGGCTTTGGTCACAACCAAAAAAGAAATTCTTTATCAATATAGAGGATGATTGGGAGCTTCTAGAGAAAATAAGCCTTGAAGCATTGTTAAGAGGTTTTGATAAATCTAAAATAGCTGTACCACTGAGAGCATATTCTTACCTGTATCAAACTTGCCCTACTAGTCCAAGTGTTTACCGAACTAGCTTTTTTAAAAACGTATCTGATTTTATGAAAGGTGAAGAGAATCCAGAAACTCAACTCCATGAATACATAAATCAAAATTACAAAAAATATGCTGACAAAAAACATAGAATCGTAAATATATATCCTTATGGAGAGTGGCGGCTTGTAGTTAAAGATATTGGACGTGAGTGGATGGATAAAACTGATTATGTTAGACCTCAAATGTTAGACAAAAAAGATAAACGATATAAAAAGAAATGTCATTTTACTCAGTGGTTAGTGAGGCCATAATGGAATTGAATTTATTTACATTTATTACTAAAAATAGTTCTGATTACGCAGATTTTAACTATAAATACTGTGAAAAGCTAAAAAGCGGAAACAATGAGATTAATTATTATTGCATTGAATCTATTAATAATGACAAGCTACCAGCTAATTGGCATTGCCTAGAGAGTGTTAATGTTGAACATTGGCATAACTGCTTAAATCATGCTGAGGCCATGCACAGGGCTTTAAAATACACAAAAGAATACAATGTGTTTATAGATGCCGATGTTTGCATATTGCATAAAGATTGGGATCAAATCATATTAGATAAATTAAAAAAATATGATGTATGGGGTACAGCTTTTGATGATAAGACGAAACAATATAATAATTTCCCTAATGTGTTTTTGTTTTGTTTTAAAGGCCAGCAAAAATGGGATTTTAACCCACTATTAGAAGAACCAAACGAATCACCAATAAGGCTGAAACTTCATAAAGATGATTATAGAATATATGGGAAAAGTGAAAAAAATAGTGTATTAAAATGTGACACAGGTGTACTTTTGCCTAAACATGCAAGTAATAATAATTTAAAAAGCGATTGCATAAAGCCTTGTGAATTTAATAACAGACAATTACCATATTTAAATTTGTCTATGTATAATAAGTGCAAAGAAAAGCCTACGCATATGGCAGAATGGCATTATAAAGGGAAATTGTTTTGTACACATAAACAAGCATCAAGAAACCATCCTCTAAATGGAGAATGGGGAAGTATTTGGAAAGAAAGGATTGAAAAATATGTACAGTAAAGTTGACCATATACCATTAATAAAAGAGATTGCAAGAGGATTAAAACGGTCAAAAAACAATAAGAGATATTTAGAATTAGGAATTGCAAAAGCTAAATGTTTTAATGTAATAGCTAGATATTTTAATGAATCTACTGCTGTTGATATTTCAGAAAAGGCTTTGGGATATATAGACGTTGATTGTTTTAAAAGGTGTTGCAAAACAAGCGAGTTTTTTAATGATAACAAAGAAAAGTTTGATTTGATATTTGTTGATGCCGATCATCATTATTGCAGTGTTGAAAGAGATTTTCTTGATTCACTAAATTGTTTATCTGAAGATGGTGTTATAATAATGCACGACACATATGCACCTAATGAGTTTTATGCAGATCACTGTGAGGATGCCTGGAAGATTCAAGATTATTTGATCAATAGAAAAGATCTTCAATTTATAAATTTACCTGTTTTTTATGGCCTTACGATAGTAAAAAGACACAACAAGAAAGAGTATTGGAAAAAATAAGAAAAGTTTTTTTAGATTGTAGAAAAATGAATTTAATATATACAGCAAATACATTAAAAAATAAATATACAACAGCTAATCCAAACAAAATAAAAGGATGGGATTTTATAGAATATACTAGACAAGATAAAGGTATGTCACCATTAATCGAATCTAGATTTTATAAAATATTGCATCCTTATGAACATGGTTACAAAACGACTTTGTATTATGACACTAAATTTAATCCTAAATTTGATTATTCAGAGTGGGCAAGACAATATAGAGAGTATGATTTGGTGGTAATGAAGCATAATAGGCGTGATTGTGCATACAAAGAAATAGAATATTGCATAGACTTAGGCGCTTTTGATAACTACATACTTGAAAAGCAATTAGAATACTTGAAGAGAATACAATTCCCATCAGATTACGGGTTGTGGGCTCCTGGTATTATGTTGAGGAGACAATCAGAATCTATTGATAGATTTAATAAGCTTTGGTGGGAGTATTTCGAATATTTCCCATGTAGGGATCAAATTTCACTTGCAATGGCTATATACAAGAGTAATATTAAAATAAAAGCTTTGGATTTCAAGAAAACTTATAATTTGTTTATGGGGCGTTAAATGAGTTTTTCAGAATATAGGCGAACATTAAAATTAAAAACAATCGATATTTGTTATTTAGATTATGACAAAATATCTTGCCAATATAACCCAGATTATGAAAATGTTTGGTTGAAAGTGTGCGGTGGTTACAAGATAACAGACGGTCTTTATTATAAGCAGCTTATAGAGTGGAAAGACCATAAGAAATATTTTGAACTATTCCGCGGTTATGGAAGATCTTTGAATTGGATATCAAACAATATTACAAATTTCTATTTAATGATGAAAGATATTGATGAAAACGGGTTTGATCAAAAAAAAGAACTTCCAGTAGTGCTAATTAAGCCAATACTTAAAAATAAATACAATGATTCTTATGAGATTTGGGAAGGTCATAGGAGACTGTCTATACTTAAATACTTAGATATTAAACAAAAGGTGCAACTATGCGAGATTGTATAATAATAGGCGCAGGTTCAACAGTTAAAGCATATCATGAGCAAATAAAAAGATTTATTCAAAAAAATAACCTTGTTGTGTTTGGAGTAAATAATATTGCTGATTATTTTATCCCAGATTATCATATATGGACTAATGAAAAAAGGTATCGTGATTTTAACAAAAACATAAATCCCAAATCAAAGATAATTACTACTGAAAAGTTAAAGAATAAATTTAATATACAAGATTGTGAAATTGTCACAGACGACATAAACAGGTGGAGAACGGCTGGCCTTAGATGTATACAATATTGCCACGACATGGGATATAATAAAATATTTGTGGCTGGTATGGACGGCTACACATTGAACTATAATGGAGATCAACATTGTTATGGTCAAGGCTGCACAGATTCAGATGATTTTGATTATGAGTTGAAAAAAGATTTTGCTATTCAAAAAAATATAAATGAAATGGGTATTAAATTTAAAATAATCACACCAACAATCTACACTAACAAAAACAATAATCCTATGATTATGGATGTCACATTGAGAGATGGTGGATATTGCAACGACTGGAAATGGAAAGATCCTGAAAAGATTATAAACTTATTAAGGCCACATGTTGATTTGATAGAAGTTGGATATATTGGAGATAGTAATTTAAAATCGAAAGACAGGTCTAAATTATGCGCAATGATTGATTTGAAGTATGTTGATATTGAAGATATAAAAAAAATAAATGACAGTTATGAAAAAATAGCTATCGAGTATGTGAGAATTGCGATTGTTATAGAACAAATAGATTTTGCAATTGAAGCAATAGAAGAGTTGTCAAAAAAATACAAAGTGATGCTTAGCATTATGAAGTGTAGCGTGTCAGATATAGATGAAGCGACTATTGATAAACTAAATAAGACAAAGCTTGAAGTGTTGTATATAGCTGACAGCTTTGGGAATATTACAGAGTTTGGCAATAACTTATATAAATTCAAGGGTAAAATAGGACTACATATACATAAAAACAAGTCGAACATTACAATAAATGATTATTTTGATATTATAGATTCGTCTTTGATGGGCTTAGGTCGTGGGGCTGGAAACCTTGACACTTTAAGCTGCTTGTTAGAATATAAAAATGAATTGCCAGAGGATTTATATAATTTTTCAGTTGAAAACATATTGCCTATAAAAATGAAATCTCAATGCGGCTATTCGTATGCTTATCATTATTCAGGTTTGAAAAATATCCATCCAAGCTATGTTGTAGAGTTTAAGTTGAATATTGGATCAGAACATGAAATAATTGAGTTGCTTAAACAGATACCAGAAAATGAAAGGCAAAGTTATAATGCAGAGTTGGCAAAATCCTTGTTATCCAGATAGTCACAGGACAATAATTTTTGATTTTGATGGTGTCGTCCATAGAAACTCAAAAGGGTTTTATGATGGCACTATATACGATGAGCCTACAAAGAACATTAGAAGCATTTTTATGTATTTAAAAAACAACGGATATTTAATTGCAATAAACTCTTGCAAACTAAGAAGCGACAGGCCAAAAGTAAATAACAAAACAGGTGAAGAGTTGATTGTTGATTGGTTATGGAAATATGACTTATCAGGGTTCGTTGATATACTAGAAGCTGAAAAAACACCTGGGATAATGTACATTGATGACAAGGCTATGAGATTTAGTCAATATGATAGTTTTGATAAGTTTTTAGACAAGTTAGAGGAGTTTTTATAATGGAAAAATTAATACTAATCCCTGCCAGATATGGCTCAAGTAGATTCTCAGGGAAGCCACTTGCTAAAATTAACGGCAAAGAAATGATATTAC
>Ga0099850_1001619_pt1 | contig 10574 bp, 13 predicted proteins | sample CB_VirMetaG_5_FD_79182 | JGI IMG/M metagenome (GOLD analysis project Ga0099850, IMG submission 79182) | Freshwater to marine saline gradient viral communities from Chesapeake Bay - CB_1508_1D Viral MetaG | ecosystem: Environmental > Aquatic > Marine > Coastal | place: USA: Chesapeake Bay...
CACATCCAAGAACTCTGTGGCCATGTCAACGGTTGAACGTGGAAAACGTTTGCGTAATTCACGTACAACACCAGTGGCCATAATCGCATCACCTAGTGCGGCTCTGCGTCTTACCAATATGCGTGTTTCGGGGTACTCAGGTGGCTTTTTCATTTTTTAAAAAATCCTCGATAATCTTTGTATATTTACTAGGAAAATTTTGTTGTTGTCTGAATAATTTAAAATTATGTTCGATTTGGTCGATATTATTTTCGTATGCTATTTTAATTTTTTCAATTGGTTGGTTTATAAAATCCAATAGACTTTGTCTCGCTGATATCACTCGTTGTCCGTCGTCATCTATAGTGTCATAACTTGTATCGATAATATTATCAAAAGTCTGATAACCTTGCTTCCTTAGATATTGCACAGCACCACAACCACCTACATAAAAGAATATTTGTTTATATGCAATACAATTAAAAATTTTTTCGCTAAAAAACACTCCACCGTCTAAGAATGTTTCAACAATTAATCCTACATACGATCTTAAATAAAAACTTATATCAGTACAACTAAACTCTGTGGTATCGTCGAGGCTGGGTAAAGGCACGATATGATCTATAGAACTGCATTCTTGTTTTATGTGTGTTCGAGTAACCTCACTATAGCCCAACTCTTCTAAAAAGTTACTAGGTATTTCTTTTCTTTCACACTTATAATTAATTAAACTATCTTCGATAATATTATTTTTATGTAGCCCTGCTAAAAAGTATCTTCTCCAATATATATCTTTGGTATTGGCCCAATATAGTTTTTTGTCTCTATCGTAGGTAGTTATCCTGTGTTTAACAATTTGTCGATTATATACTAAATTAGCCAAATGATCAAAAAAAGATAATCGATGAAATCCTATATTTAAATCGTCAGGCATACTGTCAGTTTTGGATGGTATCATTTTTCCTGTTAAAATTAAAAAAGGTTTCTGCAACTCTTGTGACCAAGAGTTTATCGCAGATATCCAATGGTGGCCCATTATCGAAGTTTCGTCAATACACCATGCTGTTCCATCTAAAATTATCAGGTCACAGGAATTTAATTCCGGTAACAAATTTATTTCGTCTTTTAATAAGTTAACCGTGTAAGGAACAGTGAAATCAATTTCTTTAATAATTACATTGTCTATAGGAATATCTATATCTAGACGATAACTGTTTATATACTCAAACTTACGAAGAGCCATTGGTTTTTATTTCCCTCACTGGATCATCCAGCAACTTGGCCATGTGATTTTTCATTTGTATTCTTAGATTATTAAAGTCTCTTATTTCCAACGCCCTGCGTCCTATTTCTTCTAGGTCAACATTATCCAACTTGCACTTTTTGAAGTCATCTTCCAAGTCCCAAATTGATTTGTGTAAATCTTCTAATGCCGTTAGCCAAACTTGAATACGATCAAACGCATCAAAGTCTTTAAGTTGCATTGTATAAAAAGACAACTCTTCACTGTTTGCCCCTTTTGTTTTCAGATATTTAACACGAGCAATAGCATAACGATCAACAAGTTCGATCACTGGAAACTTATACAACTCTCACCTCGGGGAAATATCTAATAAACTTATCGTTTGAATTATTTCTCTTTGTTAGTATTCTTGCTTTGATCTCGTCAAAGAAGTTCCATGCAAGCGGTACAAACACAACCTTGTGATTATCTGTGATGTTTTCTAATAGACTGTTCATACTAACCACACCAATATCTTTTCCCGGGCTGTATGTGTTTTGTTTTAGTTCATTGTCATCAATGATTGCATCTAGTGTTGTCTCGACATAGTTTAAAAAAGTATTACCTTTTGCAGCCGCACCATACCCAATAGCAGTGTAGCCTTGATCTTGTAAATCAGTAATTGCTTTATCATACTGTTGAGCAATTTGTTTAGCACGAGTGGCCCACACTGAGTATATGTCGGGTGTGTACAGTTCTTTTTCAAGTTGTTTAAGGTTGTGTATGTGCTGGGGTCTGGACTGGGTAGCACTAATCACAAATACATAACTGGTTCCATGACATGGTGTTTTTACAACATCACACAAAAACAAACCTGCACGTTCACATAACTTTTGCATCGAGTTGATGTTGTAAAAGTTAACATGTTCGTGGTAGATTGTGTCAAACTCACCATTTTGCACCATTTCACTCTGACTTGTCTGTATAAACACATAACCCTTGTCTTTAATTAATGGCTTGAGCAACTTTAAGTATTCGTCAGGGTTGGGGTTATGCGCAAATGCATTTTGTGCTACAACAATATCAAATTTATTATTGCCGATTTGGTCAACTGCATGCTGATCCCAAAAACCACAAATCATTTTGTCTACTACACTGCTGTTGGTTGCATATAAGTTTTCTGCTGGGTCCACACCAAATGTTCTGTAGCCTGTTGCGCTGTACATGCTTAATTGTGTACCGTCATTGCATCCAATGTCCAATACATTGCCGCGGAATTTGCCCACATACTCCTGAGTCCAATCACAAAACCAACGCATGTATTCTACATAGGTTTGGCTAGTGCCGCTTACGTATGCGTAGTCTTTGTATATGATTTCTGGATCAACTACATCTGTTAATTGTAGATGATAACATTCAGTACATCTATTAACTGCTAGTGGGTACAGTTCGTTTTGTCCTGGTTGCTTTAAAAAGTTGTTTGCCAGTGGTTGCAGACCTAAGTCCAGTGTTAACTCTAAGTTGTCACTACCACATGCAAGACACTCTGTAAGTGGTGTACAGTTTTGCATTTTAGTTTTGTATAGGTTGACCGTTTGGTGCTATACTTCCTTCTACACCAAGTACAGGAATTTCAGTAACCAGGTCAGCTGGTAAGAACTTGTACAACACATGTTCTATGTCTGCATATCCACCCTGCTTTACTCTATCTGCCAAGTAGTACAAACTGTCCTCGTATACCTTGATGATACGCTCTGTGATGTCAGCAGGCCACGACCAAAGTCTAGCCATGTACTGCAAATCAATTCCAGTTACTCCTGGCGGAAACTGACTCTTGTACTTTTCACCAATGATGATTCTATCTGCATGTTGTTCGTACAGTGGTATTGTTGGAGCGAACTGACTGTTTAGAACATAGCGACCTGACATTTTGTGAATTCTATCACAACCGTCAAAGTCGCCATCCTCCAAACATAGGCGAAGTGTCTTACCGAAACACAATATCTCAGTACTGTTTTTTACAATATCCCAGTTATCAGTACTATTGTATATCGCTTGTACTTCAGCGTCATCACTGAAATCAATCAGCAAGTCTGAACGTTCTTCTAACAGGTCACTCTGGGAATCCGTTAGTGGTGTTCCGGTACACTCCATTACTATGATCTTTGCATCTGGAATATAACTTTTGATACTGGTTATTGTGGTTAATGTTTGTTGTAGTCTGGCCGCTGGGCTGTATACACCAAACTTTGAATTTACTGCACTTGTCATTACAAAACAATGTTTAATCATTTACGCAACCATCTGTTGTTTTCCAAGGTCCAATGGACCACTTGTTTTATACGTTCGCTTAGTTTAATCTTTGGTTCCCACCCTAGGCTTGCTAACAAACTACCATCCAGTGCATAACGCATATCATGTCCTGGACGACTGGTATGAAAGTCGGTCATTTCATAGTTGAGTGGTTTGCCCACTGCTTCAGCAATCCATTGTGCCAACTGCAAGTTGTCAACTTCTTCTGTACCTACCAAGTTAAACTTTGGACAATGTGCATGTCCATAGTCGCCTGTGTGTACATAGTCTTTCAAATTAAGAATGTGCATTAGCCCATCAGCAACGTCTTGGGCATGAATATACATTCTTGATCCAGCAACTGTACGTGTTGGATCTGCGTGAATAATAACCTTGTTGCCATCACGCACGTTCTGTATGGTCATTGGGATAAACTTTTCAGGATGCTGTCTCTCACCAAACACGTTCATGGTGTGTGTAACAGTGATTGGCATCTTGTAAGTGTTCTCATATGCTACACAAAACTCTTCAGCGGCTGCTTTTGATGCACTATATGGATTGGTACTGTTATACCTGTCATATTCTTTGTAGGCAACACCAGGTGGTGCTATGCCATATATCTCATCTGTGCTGAAGTAGACAAAACGCTCAAGATTGGGCAAGTGTTTCCTTGCATAGTCTAACATGTTCACAGTGCCTACAACGTTGTCCTGCACAAACTCCATTGGGTATGTGATACTGCGATCTACATGACTGCCCGCGGCAAGATGTAGCACAATATCTATGTGTCCAATGTCCTGTACAATTTGGCTGTTGACTTCTGCTTTGAGATCATGAAAGATAACTCTCATGCGATGTGCTACTTCTTTAGGATCATGCTCCTGTAGTACATCCCACAAACGGTTTAGGTTGCCTGAAATATCTAGTCTGTCAAGACTCACAATATTCCAGTCTGTTTCGCGAAGGATCTTATCTATTACGTGATGCGCAATAAAGCCCGCACCACCAGTAATCAATACTGTCTTTGACATATAACTCCAATGTTCTTTGAATAAATCTATTTATCGGTGTGTGTTAGTCGCTTGCTGAAACCTTAGGATTCACAAATTTCTTTACACAAGTCATAACTTTACGAGGTGTGTCAAAAACATATTCGTGTGTTTCACCGTCTTCGGTAGTAACTGAAACAATATAACCATTTGCTACTTTGCGTACATCGATGTTTTCAAACATAATAATGCCTCTTTTTAGTGGATTAGAAGCTAATTATAGACTCTTTAAGAGTGTTTGTCAACCTTTACGTACCTTGTTGTTGTACTGTATTACTTCTTTTACAATTGTTGCTTCTGGATGCTCATACAATAATGCTTGTGTATCTTTTGGGAAACAGGCTCCGCCAAAGCCACGTTCTTGTGTGACCCAACTGTGACTATCACCAATTCTTGCATCTTCGGTTACAAAACGTCTAACATCTTCAAACTTAACACCTTGTTTTTGGCATATATCATACACTTGATTAAAGAACGCAACCTTGGTTGCTAGGAAAGCATTTTTAAAGTACTTGATTAGTATTAGTGTGGAGATATCACTTTTGGCAATGTAGGCTTTGCTAAAATGTCTAAAGAATACCATCTCCCAAAATGCAGTATCGCCACCACCTATATAGATATGTGTTTGACTAGCATAGTCTGCGTCTGCTGTTTCAGCACGTAAGAACTCTGGGTTAAATGTGATTTCCCAGTCTGCTAAATGGTCAGCGGCTTCTTGACTAATTGTGCTCTTGATTAGAATAGGTATGTTCTTGTCATACTGCTTTACAACCTTGCTAACCTGTGTGTAATCACAACTGCCATCTTCATACTCTGGTGTTGGTACACACACAATAACACCTTTTGGTTCTTTGTCTGTGCAGGTTTCTAGTTCTGGGTAAAGTGGATCAAAAATAGTAAAACTATCTCGTTCAGTAAACTTGTTAACAACAGCTCTACCAACGTAACCGTAACCATGTAAGTGAAAGTGCATAATTAGTCCAAAATAAAAGGGTAGTTAAACTACCCCTTTATTATACGAAATTAACAATATGTTGTCAATTAAAATTTAACTGATAACTTTGTACCAAGAATCATGTGTGTTTTGGCCCAGTCACCATCTTCACCTGCTGTTAAGTACTCAACATATGGTGTAAATTTAACGCTTGAGTTGTCATCTTTTGCAAGAGTAACGTCATAACCCGCTTGCCATTTAACATCGTCAATTTTAGCATCGCCAGTTTTGCCAGCACCAAATGTCCAACGTGGTTGCATTTTGATCCATGCACCTCCAGCTTTTAAACCAACAATACCACGGTATCTCCAGTTATCGTCTTTTGTACCTTCAAAGTAACGATACTCGATTCTGTGTCCAAGACTCAATGGACCTACTTTCATAATCTTGTGTGTTAACTTTGGACGAATCTCTGTGTTGGTACCATCTTCTGCATAACGAAGTGCAAGTTCTAAACTGTCTGTTAGTTTGTATTTGCCTTCAACGTGGTCATAATCATCGTTGCCATAAGTTCTGATTTCTAAACCATACTTACCACTGCTGATGTTATAGTTATGTTCTGATGTGTTCCAGTTATCGTCTGCTTCTGCGTCTTGCGCTCCACAAGCGACTAGGAATAAGGTTGCAAACAAAGTTATTAATAGTTTATTCATGTTTTAAATTTCCTTTTATTATGTTGTAAAAATACCACAATTCACTGCGGCACCTCTATTAACTACGGTATTACTTATAGTTCAGTGTTGCCAATAAACAACATACTTAACTAGTCCTGGTTACGAGCTCCAGGGACACTCTATCGTTGCGCCCGGTTTTTCTTAAAATTACTTTAAATCTTTAGCCTTTAAAACTGGCAGATCAATCATACGATCTATCATTTCTTTACGCTCTACTTTTCCTAGTGGAATCATACCAGCATCTGACAGTACTCCGTCATCGCCCCAGTGCTTTAACCACTCTGACATATACTCTTCAATCCCTGGAACAACACCAATGTGCTGGTGTTTAACGTAGAAATAAAGAGCACGTGATGCTTTGTACTCGCCACTGCCAATTGCTTCAAATGTTGGCTCTACACCATCAAGTACAGCACCTTGAACAGTATCTGAATTTTGATCCAAATAACTAAATCCAAAAATGCCATATGTTGTAAGATCTTCATTTAACTTTTGAACAATCAAGTTATCTTGTTCGCCTGCTTCAATGTAAGCACCATCTGTACGCATTGCACGGCACTTCTTGCCTTTCTTGTCGCCACGCTCTGCACTAAGTTTCTTTGCAACAGGGTCTTTACCACAGTATGCTTTTTGATTAATCATCTCAGCAAAACTAGCACGAGTACCCGATGTTGTTGGAGGACCATAAACACGAATGTCTACGTCGGGATATGCTGAGTTTAGATCTGACCACTTCTTGTAAGGATTAGCAATCCAAGCAGTTCCATCTGCATTAGGAACTTCTGCGGTTAATGCTTTTCCTAAGTCACTACGACTGATAACTAATCGCTCACCTTGTTTACTGTTAGCAACTACAATTCCATCGTAACCAACTTTGATTTCTGTAAGTTTAACACCATTTTTATTACAATACTCGAGTTCCTTTACTTTCATTCTTGAACTTGCATTACCAATGTCAATAAACTGTGTACCAATGCCATCACATACACCTTTCTTACCAACACTTGAACCACCTGATTCTACTACTGGTGTTTTGAATTCTGGATTTTGCCCCAACTTTTCTGCCACGATTGTAGCAAATGGGAATACTGTTGAAGATCCAGCAATACTAATATAATCTCTTGCTGACGCAGTTGATGTCATAGCGAATGCTACTAGTGCTACTGCTAAAGTTTTTTTCATTTTCTATTTTTTCCTATATTAAATGTACATCAGTGTGCAATCGTGCATTGCACACGATTATTTAAACATAATAGTGTTACAGTAATATTACAGTAACATTAAGATTTTGTTACTTTGGTAGGAATATTCTTGCGGAAGGGTAATCACCTGTAATAACACTGGTGCTGTTGCGTATGGATTCTGGGAAGTAATCATCTAGAGCAACAGGTGTAAACTTGTAGCGTTCATCTGTTTGTATAATGCCATGCCCTTTGCGTATGCTTTCTTCAACATCCAATTGGTTTAGTATCCACGGATCGTTGGTTTCATCATGTGCAAAACTGGCAATTTTTTGTTTGGCAAAATCTTCATTGCCAAAATATGTAAAGTGCCATCCTGCATGTTCTATCATTTCCACATTGACGTCTTTGTGGTTATATGGAAAGCCTTGCAGTTGATGTCTTGCTCGTCTAAAGTCTTCTGGGTTGTCCAACAGTTTCTTCCTACATGCACTGCTCCATACAACATAGTTGTCCTGATTGGTAAGCATATAGTTGAACCTAAAATTAAACAAGGGCATTCTAAATGGCCATATGCTGGCACTGCTTGCTCTTAGTCTGGCTATGGTTTCAGTTCTGGGTATTTCATCTATATCGCTTACTATGATTATATCGTAGGCCGCTTCCTCTTTTACAACTATTAATATAGCGTTACGCTGATGTCTTTCCCTGCCCCATGTGTCTGTATTGTCGGGCATGTCGGTAACAGGATAGTAGATGATTTTATCTGCCCATTGTGCAAAACGTTCCCGATTGTTGTGATACAACAATTCTTTAGATTGGTTTTGGAATGTTCTGTTGGCTTCTACTAGTACAAAGTAATCTACATGATCATATAGTTCACGTAGCCTGTGTTCAAGAAGCTCAAACTCATTGAAAAAGGTGAAACTGTCGTATATTTTCATAGCAATACTTAGTATAATAAATATTCTTACAAATGATTTTCAAGGACACTATATGCCACATGCAGTAGCGACGCTATATGATGACAACTATCGCGACCTCGCTGAACTAACAAATGAACCCAAAATAGAATACTGTGAACGCTACGGTTACAAGTTCTTCGAACTAACCGAAATGAAGTACAGCAAGATCACAGGCTTCAACAAAATACACTATACACTAGAACTTTTTAAATTGCATCCTGACATTGACTGGTTGTTGTTTTGTGAGTGTGATGCAATGATTACCAATCTTACTATCCCAATTGACGAAAAAGCGGATAACGATTACCATGTTGTTGTTCCTGTAGACAGGTTGAATCTAAACACTGGTAATTTCCTAGTACGCAACACAGAACAAGGTCGTGCATACTTGCAAATGATCATAGACAAAGAGCCAGACTATATATTGGTAGAATGGGCAGAACAACAAGTTGTGATTGATACCATTGATGAATACCAGGACATTGTTAAAATTGTTCCGCAAAGGTATATGAACAGTTACGAGCCACAAATTTATGATTACTGTGATGCCAGCAAGGACATTATGGGCAACTCAGGTGCATGGGAACAGGGTGATTGGATAGTACACTGGCCCGGCACTTACAAAAACGTTAGACTCAAAAGAGCTGAGCGAGTTGGTAGACAAATAATCAGATGAAGATTTACATCACAGGTGCTACTGGATTCGTAGGTTTGAATTTGGTAGATTATTTCTATACCAGAGGACATGCTGTTACACTGCATGTTCGTACTGAAGATATCACAGCACAGTTGCAAAGTTTCCAGCCAGATGTTATAATAAACTGTGCGGCAGAGATATATGATGCTGACAAGATGTTTGAACCAAACATCATGCTTACATACAAGATACTTGAGTATGTGAGAGATGCAAAGTGTCGCATGGTACAGATTGGCAGTAGCAGTGAATATGGTCCAACAGAATATGCAACAGCAGAAGACACACTACTGAAGCCAGTGGACTTTTATCAAGGCACAAAAGCCGCGGCCACAATGATGTGCCAAGGTTGGGCAAGAGCGCACAATTTAAAGATTTACATAGCCAGGCCTTACAGTGTTTATGGACCAGGTGAAAGACCGCATAGACTGTTCCCGCACTTGTGGAGAGCATTCAAGTACGATGAGCCCATGAACTTATACGAAGGCTATCATGACTTTATCTACATACATGATTTTTGTCGTGGTATAGAAATGCTAACACAAGACAACATTGCACCAGGAGAAATTTACAATTTTGGTAGCGGAGTGCAGGTAAGCAACAAACAAGTATTGCAGTTGTTTGAAAAAGTAACAAAGAAAACAGCACCAGTAACAGAAGTATTCGAAATTAGGAAAGCATTCGAAAGTAAACTGTGGGTGTGCGATACCAGCAAGTCCAAGCAGTTGGGATTCGAATGTAACTATTCATTAGAAGAAGGTATAATATATTTTTTAACCAAGGCACATTATGAGAGAACATCAACTAACAACAAGTAAGAATAATCAAATAAAAGTAGTTGCAGAATCCAAGGAAGCAGTGGCACATTTTGCTGATCCGGAGAATCATGTAGGTACAATCCTTAGGCAGATTAACGAAGAACGCATGTACGATCCAATATTTGCAGATGGTGAAGACATGACTGTGTTGGACTTGGGTGCTAACGTAGGACTGTTTAGTTTATATGCCGCAGACAGTTGCGAACGTGTAGTTGCTGTTGAAGCAGTGCCTAGCACATATAGAATCGCACAAGAAGTTACCAAAGATGCCAAGCAAATTGAAATGCATCAGTATGCTATCAGCAACAAAGATGCAGATGTAAGTTTTTACCTAAACGAAAACTCCACAACAAACAGTTTAGTGAGTCACCAAGGCGATGAAATTACCGTGCCTGGGATCACTGTTGCAAGTTTGCTTGAAAAACTTGGGATTGATCATGTTGACTTTGTCAAGTGTGATATTGAAGGGTCAGAAGCAATTGCACTAACTGAAGAAACAGTAGGTGCTGTAGCAGACAAGATTGACTTTTGGTTTGTTGAAGTACATCAGACCAATAACGGAGAAGTACCGTGGCCAGGTAATTTGGAAATGAACAGACAACAATTAAAAACTGTGTTTGAAAACTGTGGTTACACAGTTGAACCAGTTATACATGATCAATTATACGCATTCAAAGCATGACCGAACTAGAACGTAGACTAATAG
>Ga0099850_1001624_pt1 | contig 10563 bp, 9 predicted proteins | sample CB_VirMetaG_5_FD_79182 | JGI IMG/M metagenome (GOLD analysis project Ga0099850, IMG submission 79182) | Freshwater to marine saline gradient viral communities from Chesapeake Bay - CB_1508_1D Viral MetaG | ecosystem: Environmental > Aquatic > Marine > Coastal | place: USA: Chesapeake Bay...
AAGAACAACCACAGGTCGAGGCACCACAGGCTCCAATGGAGGAGCAGGTGGCTCAGCCTGAATCACAGCCTCAGGAGTCTGCATACGTAGATCCAGAGGCATATTCAACTAACGAGACTGATCCGCAAGAGTACGATCTCGACTCCATGACTCTTCAGTACCTCAGCGAGAAGCTGGGCAGGAGCATCGAGTCGTTCGACGATCTCTCACCTAATCAGTCTCAGCAGGGTTTCATGAACGAAGGCGTTGAGGCCATCGCTCGATTTGTACAGGAGACAGGGCGTTCTCCTCAGGATTGGTTTGCGTATCAGTCACTCGATCCACAAAAGATGGACGATATGACGGCTGTTCGCGTCAAGCTGGCCACAGAGCATCCAAACCTCAGCGCTCAGGAAGTGAACCTGCTAATGAAGAGCAAGTATAATGTTGACGACTCTCTGGCAACGGATGAGGAGATTAGCATTGCCAAGCTCAACCTTAAGATTGAGGCTGATGCCGCGAGAAGAAATATTGAAGACATTCGTCAGAAGTATCTCGCTCCGCAACAAAGCCAAGATCAGGCCTTCGAGTCATTCATTGATGATCAGTGGATTCAAGACATGTCCTCGGAAGTTGACGCCCTGCGGGCTCTAGAGTTTGATGTCGCAGACGGCAAGACCTTCCAGTTCTCTCTTGATGCAGACTATAAAGATCAGTTGAAGGACAAGCAGGCCAACCTAGATACATTCTTCGACCGCTTCGTAAATGACGACGGAGGATGGAACTATGATGAGCTTTCGTCAATGTTCGCTGTGCGTGACAACATCGATAAGATTGTTTCCTCGGCCTACCGCCAGGGGATGAGCGATGGTCAGCGCAACGTCGTGACGCAGGCCGCAAACATTTCAACCGCCTCACCTCAAACGCAGGGGGCGCCACAGGGCAACCCATTGACTGATCAGGTGCGGCAACTTATGAAGAAGTCCTCAGGAGGGCTTTCATTTGGCAACTTTTAAAAACTAAGAAATTATGGCTGATCTCGGATCAACTCCAGCACTCGATAATTCACTGACGGGTGCAAATGACAGTTTTTCTGTCTCACAAACTAAACTGAATCGCAGCTTTAAGCTGACCCCAGATTCATACACTACTATCGACGAACTCATCAAGGCGACACGCGAGGACGTGATGCCTGAGCTCGTTCAAATCTATGGCGACCAGGGTTTGACTGGCTTCTTGAAGCTCACTGGCGCTGTAAACAATGGCGGATCTTCTGACCAGATCGACTGGTGGGAAGCTGGCCGTCGCCACAGAGCATACACCTCTGTCTCTTTGTCTGGAACTGGTGCATCTATCACCGTTACTGACGCTACGTTTAAGGCAGAGGTTCAGAAGAACGACGTTGTGATGGATGCCGAAACTGGCACTCGCTTCATCGTTCAGTCTGGTGGCGCAACTACCTCTACCTCATCTCCTTCTGACGTGGTGTTGGTGAAGATGGACAACACAACCATCGGCGCTTCAGACTACAGCTCTACGGCTACGTTGTTGGTGATTGGTAACATCTACGGACAAGGAACAAACCAGCCAACTGGTTTCACTGATCCAGGTATCGTTCGTTACACCAACCCATACATGATCGTTAAGGATCGCTACGAGGTTAACGGATCTCAGGCAACCAACATCGGTTACGTAAACTTGGGTGGCGGCGACTACCGCTGGTTCATGTACGGAGAGAAAGAGGCTCGTGCTCGTTTTGAAGACAAGCGTGAGTTGATGATGCTCTTCGGCGAGAAGAGAACTGGTAGCGCTGGCACTGCTTTGGATAACTCTGTGGCTGGCTCTGAGGGCTACTTCTCAGCTATCGAGAACAGAGGTATCGTTGTTCAGAATGCTGCGTCTAACCCACTCGACAGCTTCGCTGAGTTCGATGACATCATCTTGGAGTTGGATAGACAGGGCGCTCCTTCTGAGTACGCTATGTACGTAAACAGAAAGCAGGACCTCGCTATTGACGACATGTTGGCTGCAGGTATCGCCACAGGCGTTACTGCTGGTCTCCCAGGTCAGTTCGGTGCATTCCAGAACTCACCAGATATGGCTGTACAGCTCGGATTTAAGAGCTTCACTCGCGGTGGCTACACCTTCCACAAGCACGACTGGAGATTGTTGAACGATCCAACGATGTTGGGTGCTGCAACCAACAACTACATCCAGGGCGCTATGGTACCATTGAGAACGGTTAGCGATGCAAGAAGCGGTGCTTCTGTTCCTGCCCTCTCTATGTACTACAAGGAGGCTAACGGCTACTCTCGTGAAATGGAGCACTGGGTAACTGGCGGCGGCGTATTGGGTCACACCAACAACGGCGACCTCGGTACTGACCAGGCTGTATTCCACTACAGATCAGAAATTGCTTTGTGCGTCCGCGCAGCTAACCAGCACGTAATGATCAAGGGGGCCTAATAGTGCTATTGTTTAACTATTAAAACCTAAAATCATTATGGCTACATTTAGACACGCGACGCCAGGTTCAATTCTGGCATCAAGAAGAATCATCATATCAGACGCTCTTGCTGACACTGGAAATACGGACTTTAAAGTCCAGCAGCCAGCAAACAGCACTCTGGACTCAGTTGTTTTCAGATGTCTTGACGACATCACTCTTGCTACAAGTGGAAACGTGAGTTTTAGAGTTGGAACTTCTGCTTTCGGCGGTGTAGACGCTGTGACATCAACGACCTGGGCAAGCTCTCAGACATCTTTGGCGGCAGGAGCCGTAAAGCTTGCTGACGGTGCGGCTGGGGTAAGATCAAACAACCACAGCGCTGTTCTTGCTACAGACGAAAGAGATCTCTTCGTTCGTTTGGCTACTACAGCAGATATTACCACAAACGGCAGAATTGAAGCCACGTTTGTGTTTAGAATCTTTGACTAATGCGAATGGGTTGGGGAAAGTCCCCAGCCCCTTTGCTTTCTCTTTTTTAAAAAACACGAAAAACAAAAATTATTATGGGACATATTGATGAATTGCTGGTCTCCAAGGTGCAAGCTGGTGGGGTTGTTTACGGCTCAGAAGTCGTTTCAACTGACGCCGCTGCGTGCAGCGTGACCACACCTATTACCATCTTGGATCACGATGGTGACGAGGGCGTAACTTTGGCTGATGGCGTCGCTGTTGGTCAGATTAAGATCTTCATTTCTAGCACTGCAAACACGGTAACATTGACTCCAAATACTACCGCTGGTGCATACGCAACTATTGCAACTACGAACATCGGAGAATCTTTTACGCTTGTCTGGACCAACGACGGATGGGCTGTCGTTAGCAGAGCTTCTGGAGCTGCTGCTGCTGCAGGCGTGGTTGCTGAATACCCAGTATTGGCTACTTGATAGTAGCTTTCTGATTGAGAAAGGCCCTTCGGGGCCTTTTTCTTTTTCCATATATTTGCATACAAATAACAATTATGGCTAGAGTAAAACACACGTCTCCAGGATTCACACAGCCCTCAAGAAGAGTTCAAATCTTTGATATGGCCGCCACGGACCAGAATGTAACATTTGAGATAGACTGGCCCGCCTATCACACCATCACTGCAGTTTATGGAAGGTGCCTCAAGGATATTGAGGTAGACACGGGTGGCGACATTGATTTTAAACTTGGCACAACCCCAGGTGGAGCAGAGGTTACGCCACTTGGTGGCGCAGGCGCTCCAAACGTCTTGGATGCTAGTGACGACAAAGTAACTAAAGCGGGAAAGGCATATCAATATGTTTCACTCATAACGCTTGATGGAAGGGGGGTAACGGGAGGCACTGGTGCTGTGTCCCCTCAAAGGCGAACTTTGTATGGCACCGTAGTGGCACCATCTACAGATGTCGTTCAACCTGGGGCATTTGAGTTTACTGTTGAGTTTAGACAGTGGCAATAAGCTAGAACCTCTATATGCAAAGGGGCCCTCTTGGGCCTTTTTGTTTGTCGTATATTTGCATTAAATTCAGATTTATGTCATTTTCAGCGAACAGGTCTCATGTTGACGAAAGATTTTTGATGGTCGTTGAGTCAACACATAGAGCTGGTATGTGGCCGCTGGCAGATATCATCTCTGTTAGAATTGTTGCAAGCGGTACTTTATCATTGCTTTTTGCTCCTGGATCGAATGGTATTGGGACCAACAAAAGTCTAGATCAAGTCGATTTAACCATAACGGCAGGAACTCAAAAGGCAATCATGAAGACGCTCGCAAGGGTTATGGTGGATGGTGCGGATCCAATAGTTGTTATCTGTGACGACACAAACAGAGAGTACATTCACCCAGACATCCTCTCTTGCGACATTACTTTTGGTGACGGAGCGTAATGAAATTCAGTAAGCTATGAGGTATTTTTTGTTTAGAAAGGAAGAGGTAAACAACGCCTCGACTACCTCCTCTGACACTGGCGTAGGGATGAGCATTATGGCTATACCCTCAGACAGCGTGGCGTATCTGTCCGCAGAGCCTGGGAAGATACTTATTGTGTTTAACGATGCAACACTGTATCAGGATGTCATGCTTCTGGATGGCGAGTCGCTTGAGAAGTCCAATGTCACCATAGCGTGTGAGATTGGCAATGAGCTTAAGCTTGTAGAGGAGATTGTGAGCTTCATGGCTGGGGAGAGCAGAAAGAACATCATGAGGTTCGATGTCGTTGAGGATTCGTCAACATTTAAGAACGCAGACGTGGCGACGGCTGACAACATATCTGTAGTGGTCAGAACCAGACCAATCAACATGCAGACGAAGAAGGTTAGCAACGGAAGGTCTGATACGTATGATCCAGTTACAGACACCTATGTGACCGCCTCCACCATTGCGAATATTGACTTTGGGGACGTGAGGCCATTTGTTGATTACAATCCATCAACTCTTAGCACATACGCCAATGGAGACACCATAACCTTGTGGAAAAATTCTGGCGAAGGCGGAAGCTCGTATGACCTAACTCCATACAGCGGTACTACGCCGTCTATGGTTACTGCTGCGAACCAAAACAACTTCTCTACTGACGCTGTTTCAGTCTTGGTAGATGAGTTTTTTGAAACATCTGTTGACATAAAGGTCAAAGCAGACTATACGATTTACGTTGTCTACGGGACTGATGGGGTTGACAGGACTGGTCCAATCTACGGCGACTCTGATGGAGAGACGGCAGGATTTGCTGGGGAATACGACTCCAATGGAGAGCTAACGTCCGTGTCACAAACCAAAAGAGGATTTTCAATAAGGCACAGCAACAGAACAGGGACGGTAGCGTCATCTCTGTCGTCAAGGAATTTTATAGGCGACGGAGTAAACAGGCCTGATGGCTACAATCCATGCAACGTCAGCATCATCAGAAGGGATGCAAAAAACAACATATATCTGCACGACAGAACAGGAGAGGTTATTGCCCAGATAGCCGCCAAGGCTACTGGCTCTTCCACGACCCCTGGGGCTACAGACGGTTCGCTATTGATCAATAGAGTTGGCACAACCAACGAAATTACTAGCAATGCGTTTAAAGGAAATATTGCTAGATTTGGGGTCATCAAGAGCGACATCGGCACAAACAATGCCGCCAAGCTTGCGAAAGATCTATTTGACTTATATACACTTTAATTTATTGTACTATGGCACAACAAGCTAGAAGGGCACCTGGTCGCCCTAAAAAGATCCAGGAACCTACTGTAGAGACAGTAGAGGCTGTTATGGAGGCGCCAAAGCCTGCTGTAACTAAGAAAAAGCTACCCATCAAAAGAAAGGAGGAGGCTACGACCCACTCTGAGTATGAGATTAAGAAGGGTGCTGGCGTGGTTTACATGCTCCCTCAAAAGGGTATTACTGTTTACGACAAGGAAAACGATTCCGTCAGGGAGGTCAGGTACTGCCCCAATGAGCCATCTATCTACGTTGATGAGCAGAGTGACAACGCCATAAAGGAGTCAGTCATCTTCAGAGAGGGGCGACTGTTTGTGGCTAAAGAGAAGCCAAATTTGAAGCGGTTCCTTGATAGCCACCCATACAATATCGCCAATGGCGGTAAGGTGTTTAAGCTCGTTGATAAAAAGCGTGACGCTGAAGTAGAGCTTCAAAAGGAGTTTAAGGTGTCTGAGGCCATTGCAATGGTTAGAGACAAGGACATTAGTGAGCTCCTGCCAATTGCTATCTACTTCAAAATCAACATCAACACGCCAACGTCAGAGATTCGTTACAATCTCTTGAATATTGCAAAGAAGAAGCCTCAGGAGTTTATTGAGTCATTTGACTCACCTCAGGTCCAGGCTAGATCAATTATTCAGCAGGCCAAGGACTATCAGATCATTGACCTAAAGGACGACAGATGTTTCTGGTTTGACAGCAAGTCTATGATTGTAAGCGTACCAGCAGGTCAGGACCCCATGGACGTCATGGTTAGGTACTGCCTCACGGAGGGCGGAGCGCCTGTTCTGGCAGAGCTAGAGCAGCAGCTAGAGAAGCTCGCATGACAAATGGCCGCCCTTCGGGGCGGCTTTTTGTTTTCGTATATTTGCTCTATGATAAGCGTTATTGATGTATACAGAACTCTTGTTGACTATTGCAAGAAGGATCAAAAAGGGTTCGTTACCCCAAGGGTATTCAATGCGTTCGCGTCACTAGCACAAAGCAAAATCTACAACTCGTTCTTCTCCTCTATCTCTACAGCTAAGGGGCTTAGGATGAACCAGATTGACGGAAGCAAAGAGTTCTCTTCTGGCAAGTTCATAAAAGAAGACCTTTCTAGGTATGTAAAAAAGGTCAGGCTCCAGATTGCTGATGAGGGTCAGTACGGATACAGAGAGGAGGACGGTGGTGTCAGCCAGATTGACACACCAGTTGTCTTGGACTCAGGGATATTTAAGAAGCCGAAGGATGTGTCTAGAATCATTTCGGTATCAACGCCAAGAAAGGTGTTGTGCGAGCTCGTGTATAATGATGACGACATCAACCACATCCTTAAGAGCAACCTGTCTAGACCGTCGACATTCTTCCCTGTTGCACTAATTGGTAGGGACATAGAGGTATTTCCGAAGGACACAAGCGGTTCGAACGGACTCAACCTCATCACCTTGTCGTATTACAGACAGCCACGGTCTTTGCACGTAGTAAATCAAAACGGCATAGAGGCTGGAACTGTAGACACAGAAAGCGATCCATTCTACTCAGAGGTCTCTGAAAATATCGCTGATCCAATCAACTGCAGAGATTTTGACCTGCCAGAGCACTACAAATCTGAGCTCATCGAAATCATCGCGTCGTATATTGGAATCAGGCTCAGAGATCCACTCCTCACTAATAAACCACAGCAATAATGGCCGCTGAAAATTATCCAAGAGACGTACAGAGCCTAGGCCACAATTATGTTGACCTTAAGACCATTATTTCTGACTTTATGCTCACGATGGACGAGGATGACTATGCGTCATCAGCCACGGAGTATGCAATAAGAAACTTTGCTCTTAGGGGTATCAGGGAGTTTGGCTTTGACGTCCAGCCTCGAATCAGATCGCTTAGAAGAGACATTCAGTCCAACAACACGATTGAGATTCCTGACGACTTCGTTGACCTGATTAAGATTGGCATTGTTGATGAGAATGGCATGATTAGGGTATTCTGCGAGAACAAGAACATAAATATGTCGCAGAAGTATGAGACCCCACTCAGCACGAATGAGAGCGATCAGGAGGGCATGAATGAGATAAGAACGACTGGCAATAGGCGCTCGTTCAAGGGTAACTTTATCTACGACAGAGTAGACGATGCAACCCCCACGACAACTGAGTCCAACTCAGAGGATCTGGACTGGTATGTGTTTGAAAACTATCTGTACCAGGGCGGACTTGGCAGAATGTACGGCCTTGGTGGTGGAAAGCTCAGGGGCAACTATAGAATCAACTACGATCAGAACAGAATCGAGATCGACACCAGAGCAGGAATCACAGAGGTTATCATGGAGTACATCTCTGATGCTGCAAGATCCACCGACCCTGTTGTCCACGTATATATGGAGGATGCCCTGAGGTCGTATATTTATTACAAGGTCATTGAGAGAAAGAGCTCAGTGCCAGCAGGTGAGAAGCAGAGAGCTAGAGCAGAGTACTACAACGAAAGAAGAAAGGCAAGGTCTAGATTCACAAACTTCACTAAAGCTGAAGCCCTTAATTTGACTAGAAAGAACTTTAAGCTAGCGCCGAAGTACTAATGATTGAAAAGAAGAGACCTAGAAAGCTCAACTCCACAAAGGACTCAAGGGTTCGTGGGGCTGACGAGATGTACGATGCGTACAACATCAATGTATCTACTGACCACGACGCGTCATCGGAGGGCGGTCCTGGGGGTGATGCTGGTGTAATCAAACCAGCTGATGGCAATGGACCGCTTCTTGAGTTTGAGGGTATTCCAGCAAAAAGGGAGATTAGAGTTGTTTCATCGTTTCTTGACGACCAGCATGACATCATTTACTATTTCGTTTGGTGTGATTTTGCTGAATATCAAGGCATTTACGCCTATGACACAAAGGGGTTCTTCCCAGAGCAAAATGGCAATTCCAACAAGGTAAAACTAGTCTATAGAACTAGGCTTTTTAACTTTGATTCAGATAGGTACATAAAGGCTGACCTTGTTGTTCTGTCAAAAGAACATACGGTCTTTAACGTAGAGTACGATGTCGATCCAGTCATTTACTTCACTGACGGTAAGAGTGAGCCACGAAAGATTCACGTTCTAGATGCTTACAAAAGGGTGAGAAGCACCACTGGTAAGGACTACGACGTTGACGACAGCCCTCTTAATACAATAACACTTCCTGGGAACCTTACGGCCAGATACGAGTCCTTTGACACCCAGGACTACATCCATGCCTGCCCAAAGACTCCCGTTCATTCGCCAAAGGCCTTCTTCACAAATGACCCTCTTTCTAGGGTGTCTAATTTTGAGAACATATCTGGTCTTCAGTTTGCCTACCAGTACATCTACGACACAGGTGAAGAGTCTGCCATATCTTCGTATTCTGACATTATTGTTCCCAACGGATATGTGCAGCAGGGTGCAAGACCCAGTGCAAATTTGTCTCTTGACAACATCTGCGTAGTAAGAATTCCGCTATATAAAAAATGGCAGGAAGAAGAGAGTGCCGTGCCCCTTGGGTCTCCTACGGCCAAAACCTCTGATTTTGCAGCTAGATACATTCCCAAGAACGTAAAGAGCATAAGGATTTTGGGCAGGGAGGGGAACCTTAGCTCCTTTTTCGTCATCGATACGGTTGACAACCCAATGTTTTATGGGTCGTATCCACACGAATACCTTGAGTATCAGTTTAGAAATGACAGAATCAAAAGAGGTTTCTCCAAAACTGAAGCACAAAAGCCATACGACTCTACTCCCCTAAGAGCAGGAACACAGGTCGCTGCATCAAACAGGATGATGTACGGAGACTATGTTGTTGGGTATGACAATGTAGACGTATATGCTACGGCAACAGTAAATTATAAGGAAAGAGGCGGTGACTTCAAGACTATCGACATAAACGTAGGTAGCACCATAGACTTCCTTGAGACATCTCAAGAGCCGAACTATGTAAACGATAGAAAGGCATCGATTGTATTTGACGTTAGTGACTTCCCAGAAGACTCTGAGGGGTTGCCAAAAGACTCTCAGGTCGACATTATAATCACCCTGAGGCCAAAAAGAAATTGGCACATATACAATGCAAAGAACTCATTTCATGGGTCTAGGCACATAGGCAATACAAGCGGCGCTACAATTGAAGGATCTGAGGCTACGGCAGATAATGATATTTTGCCATGGGAGGTTGGTCCAAACCTCGCTGGCGATGGGTTGGCGCAGGTTGGCACTCTTGACGGTGCTCCAGGTCTCGTCAACAGCAGTAGATCAAGAACATTAGCCAGGGCCAACAAGGGGCTTAATGATATGTGGGGCGACAACACTGGTGTAAACATTGGTGCTCTAAATGGAGGAGCTCTGCCAAGGTGGAAAACCGTTGATTCTCAGTTTGAGAGCGTGATAGGCACAGATGTTCAAGCTGTGTTTGGCACATCGGCAGCCAATCCGTTCATCCTGAGAGGGAGACCGCTTCTTTTTCAACTGTCATTTAAGGTCATTAGAGATGGGCTTAGAGGAAGCGACTACAAGGCTAAGCTAAAGGATTACATCCAACGAGTCCTTGGTGGAATTCCACTTGAGGGGATTTTCTACCCAACAACTGGTGAGTCGCCGTTTTTTGAAACCCTCTATGTAAATAGAGAGTTTGAGTATACGATCAACGAGGGTCTCGACGGTGGGAGTGCTGAAACCACCCAGGAGGAGGCCTCAAGCGGAGAAAACAACAAGATTGACGTGGTGTCTGATGGCGACGACAGAAAGCACCTTATCATAGCCGTTGGAAACAGGGACAAGATATACGAAAAAAGAGACAACCCAGAGGAACTAAGGGGATTGACCCCATGTGGCTACATTATTGTAAATAAGGCCAGGCCAAGGTTTTCCTTGAGAGCAAGAGGGGCTTTGTCTGATGGATCAAACTATGGCG
>Ga0099850_1001627_pt1 | contig 10554 bp, 17 predicted proteins | sample CB_VirMetaG_5_FD_79182 | JGI IMG/M metagenome (GOLD analysis project Ga0099850, IMG submission 79182) | Freshwater to marine saline gradient viral communities from Chesapeake Bay - CB_1508_1D Viral MetaG | ecosystem: Environmental > Aquatic > Marine > Coastal | place: USA: Chesapeake Bay...
AGAGCATCAAAGTGGCGAATGATATTTCTCGCATTTATACCAACACCGTCTTGTCGTTTCTTGTGCTTATCAATCTCTTCTAGGACTTTTATAGGAATCACGATATCATTATTTAAGTAATTAAAAATACTGTTAGCATCTGAGAGGCAGACACTTGTATCAAGAACATATGTTTTCTTTGCCATTAGAAATAAACCCTTTATATCTACAAATAAGTAGTTAATTCTTTACTATATCTTTTCTAGATACCCAAACTACAGCATGCTCATTATGAATAAATGTTTGTCCTTTTACGGCATGTTTCGGAACCTTAACGGGCACTAAATTACTATAGTCTAGCCAGCCACTGTGTTCAACAATGCAATCCATTTTAAAGACACACTCTTTCCCTACATCTGGGTAAAAGAAATTATAATATCCTCGTGTGCTACCGTAGCCAATAGTTCCAATTTTTACCTTCATTATTAGCTTCCTTTAGGTGTTATTGTTGTTCTGTTTTGTCTTGTTCGTTCTTCTAGACAATCTTGTATTAAGAGGAGATTTTCTATCTCATAACCAAGAGTATCAAAAGCCGTTGTGCAAACAACGGCTGAAATAACTGCCCCGAATACTGTCCCGAATAACAAACCTGCTTGAAAACTTATGAAACGTTTCATTTTAGACCCTCATCTTTAAAATACTCCAATAACATCCTATTAGTGTAATGATTTTGTTCAACGGCAGTCTTCTTTCTGTGACAATTAGCGCATCTTACTTCGCACTTTGAAGCTTCTTCTAAAATGGATTCCCATGAATATTCTTTTCTCAATAGGGTGCTTACATTATGTTTTTTATTATTTAAATGATCAAAATCTAATACTCTGGGATCTCTCTCTCCGCAATCAACACATGGATTATCTCTATAAAAATTCATCATTTTTCTTTTTATATTTTCTCTTCTTTGCTTTCTTTTATCCATTAAGTCATGCCTTTTAGGTGGCTTACTATTTGATCTGGCTATTGTCAAATAAAATATGAACTCCGTTACTCTAAATAGACCAAGCCAGGATATAATTCACTTTGTTTCTTCTTCTTCAAAATAAGAATCAATATCATATTTCTTTTTTAAGATAAAGAATCTTGATTTTGTTAGTCCAAGAAAATTCATAGCCTCAGTAGTATTTTTGGTTGCAGAAACTGCGTATTTCAACACTGCTTCTTGCACTATCTTTGGCAAAGCTTGCCAAATTGGAAATCCATAAAGTTTGCCAGACACGGATTTTGTGGATAGCTCTAGCTTAAGACCTATCAATTCTTCCAGAGTTAAGTTTGAGACTAGTAATTCAAACTCTCTATTGATCTTATTTTCTTTTCTTAATTTATTTATTAAACTATAATATTTATTTTTTGTTTCTCTTCTAGAGTGAGACTTCCAACTCATGCTGCCTCTTCAGGAGGAATTAGATCATCACTTTTTGTTTTCTTAGAAACATACTCATCTTCTGAAGGTGTCTCTGGTTCCTCTGGTTCAACAGAGAGATCTTCTTCAAATTTATCAAAATAAAGCTTCAAATTAAGTAATAAATAATCTCTAAATATATCTCTTTCTGTTTCCTCTCTGCCATCCACTATAGCGTCAGGATCTAATTTTGAGTATTCATTTTCAATTTGATTTTGAACTTTCTTAAATGCTTCAAAAGCTGAGTTTCTGCCGGTCTTATCAAGATCCATGTCTTCAAGACCACGAGCAAACTCTTGTTCTGGGTCAAGGTCTTCGTCATCCCCAGCCTTATCAGGCTTATCAGGCTCATCGTCATAGATATCTATGAAACCTTCAGGCTTGTCTTGGGATGGGCTTTCCTCATCAGATGCAATCTTTACTACCACTTCTTCCAAATCTGTATCATCTAATACTTCTGGATCTGCATCCAAACTGTTTAACAGATTTTCTGTAGCATTGAGAATGTGTTTTCTAAAAGAAATTCTCTGCTTCTTTGTAGATGTAAGCTCTTTATAGTTATCTTCGATAGAGGGTATGATATTTTTTAATAAATTCTTCAAAAAGTTGATCGCTGTAATATCTGAGGGAGCTTCAGGGGAGCCACCTACGGCAACTGACTCATTTAATAAGTTTTTAACTACTATTTGAATTGATTCAACTTTTTTGTTGACACTTTCTATTTCAGTAGTTACTTCGTTTATACAAACTCTAATAAACTTTCTAATAAGATTGTTATCTTCTTTTAGTAAACCTTTTCTTTGTTCATTACTTTCGTTAAGTAAATCATTTATTAAAATTTTTAGTCCCTTTAAATTAGTCATTACTTCTTTTCCTTTTGACAACTTGGTTATCTACATGCCCAGCCAGGCCACCTCCAGATACTGTTGACACTTCTTCTAAAACTTGCAGTTTTTCTTGTAGAACGTTAACTTGCTCTTGAAGCTTCTTGAATGATCTTTTAATTTCTTTTATATGTCTTTTGCCTAAATGAAGTCGATTATGATCCACTTTTCTTGAAACTTTAACATTACTTAAAATTTCATTTAAGCTCTCTAATAGAGCATGTGGGTTTATATTCTCTCGACTTTCTCCAAGAATAAATCTTCTAGTTAAAGAATTTAGATCAACTTTCATGTTATTGCACCTTTACATTAATTAGTTACTTTTTGTTCTTGTCACCTAAAGTTACTGAATAAGAGGTTGTCCTTCCCCTTAGGTGACGAGGCCCACGAACTCCAAGCGAGAATGGGACTTGATCTGAATTTCTCTCGTATTGAGAGCCCAAAGAACCTGATTTAAATGAATTAATTGTATAATCATCTCCAACGAGCGAAGATGCCTCTACCTGGGAGTGAGTAAAATCTGAAGCTGGTTCCGAACCAGCAACATAGCTAATTAAAGGATCTTTTGATGGGTCTGCCACCTCATCAGCGTGATACCACCCAGTACGACGGGTAAAACTATTTGGTGGAGTTTGATTATTGAAATCATAGTCGTGATCAATAACCGCAATCTTAAATTCGCTTAAAGACGCCATGTCTGTTAAAGCGGTATCATTCAAAGTTATTTCATTATAAGCTTCATCGGTCCAAGAAGTAACCTCTAAAGAATAAGCTGTAGATGACGTCTGGCTAAAATCAGCAGCAACATAATCAGTCGAAGAGTTTCCAGTAGCTCCAGAATTTACTTTAATTACAATAATTTGAGCATCAGTATATGTAAATCCATAAAGTTTAAGTGTGGCAGACTCTGGCTTTATCGTGATACCGCTGGTATCAAACGCTGCAAAATACCTATAGCAATCATACTGATTACCACCAAGATTGGCAGCAGCTTTTACAGATGAGTTATATTTAACAGCTGTTGTACTAATTATCTCTGCTACGGTGGCATCTCTAGCTCCTGCCCAAGTTGCCTCATCATCCACTCGCATATAAGCATCACCAGTGTGAGCGTAGATATTAGGCATTTAACTCCTCCACGCTCTGAACTAAGCCATCACTTATTTGGCTAATTTGTGATTCGTCTAAAAAATAACTGGTAATATAGCTCTGAGCTTCGGCAGAACAGGAGGAAATTGTTTGTGAGACACATGGTGTCATCAGGGCCAAAAACTCATCTGCTGTTATAGATTTTGTATGGTCTGGGTGGAACACATGAGTTATTACGTCAGTGTGTCCACTTGTTTGCCATAAAATGGTGATTCTAAATTCTCTCATATGAGGGCCTCTTTTTAATTTGGGATATCTGTTTTGATTGTGACTGGATGCATTTCTCCACTGCCTTTGGGAAATTCAAATTCTTCCTTTCCATCGTCGCGAGCAGCATCGGCTGCAAGATTAAAGGCGCTCTCCTCTAACTCTTCATCTCTTTTTCCAGCACCCGTGTTACAGCTTACTTCTTCAAGCTCATTTTCTTGTAGATACTGATCGTGAGGTATGCCTGGGTGTACCTCTTCACATGAACTGTCCATCTTCTTTCCATATCCAAATCTTTCCATAAGAAGGTTGTTTAAGGTCTTGTCTTTCCATTGTTTCGTGTTCATTTTTTATCTCCTAAATTAAATTTTTCTAATAGCAGTCTATTGATCTCAGAATTTTTCCACTCTTGAAGAGAGGTCGTTAATTTGTTAGAGACTGCATCGACATAATCAAATGCAACATCTCGTGGTAGATGGATTCCATCACCTTTTGAATCATAAGATGTGAAATAATCATAAGGATCAATAAATGTGAAACCCGCAGCATCTACAATATCTTTTATTTTAGAATTGTTATCTTTTCTACTATCATATAGTCTTTGATACTCATCACCTTTCGTATAGAGTCTGTTGGGAACAGGAGGCGGAGCACCAGTCCAAACAACACTAGCGGTAGGAGCTTGATTTTTAATCAGCTGTAGTAAACCATCGGCGTTCCCCACTCCATTACCGCCGAGAGAGATTATTATTTTCGTTGGCTGGTTCCTAAGGGCTCTTTCGAGTTTTTCACTTCCCACCCAGGAAGAAGCATTTGATCCAGCTTTCGCAAGCTTAGTCCCACGACCGATGATATCAATCAGTGCTGTTCCAAGGTTTCCTTGCATCTGACTATCTCCAAGATACAATATACCCCCTGACTTTCTTGATGTTGTTGAGCCCTTATCGTCAAATACTCCTTGACGTTCAAAGTCTTTCAAGAAGCGCTGTCGTATTGTTGTAGCACCAGACTTATTTGACGGTTTTTCAACATTATATACGAACCATTCTGTTAAATCTTCTGCTGTTTTTATATTAGAACCTGGAGTGTTGACCTTAGTTATATAGTTTGACATAAAATCAATTTGCGTATCGTAGTCAGTGATCCTATCGTATACTCCTTGGTATCCATCTTTTTCTATGGATATGCCCAATTTACGCATCACATCTCCACCCAGCCCAGCACATATATTAAATTGCCATAACCCTAGTGAACAGCCATTATCACCAACGTTTGCAATTTCGATGTTCCCTGTCGGAGTGCTGAAAGACTCGCCTTTAGCATTTGCAACAGCAGCTTTTGCTAGTTCTCGTCCCACTCCTGCGTTGACTAGATCTTGGAACAACTTAGCAGGACTTACACTGCCTTGCCTTAGTGTTAGTTCCCCTAAGTCCCCCCCAGATACAACCTTTTTTTGGCTTACACCGCTACTAGAAGCAGATGTTTTTTGGACTACTTCCTTGGCTTGTTTTTTGGCATCTTCAAGATCACCCACCTGAATCAGAGCATTGTAGGTTTCTTCATCAACCATGCCGCTTGGGTCTACATTATTTTTTCTTTGAAAGTCCTCAATGGCTCCTCTAGTTTCACTTCTAAATATACCATCTATTCCAAATCTTGGCAAAGAGTTGGGGTCGTCTTGCTTCAAGAGAGCTTGAATAATAGCAACATTTTCATCTCTAGCTGCTCTAGAGCCTGCTCCGTAATCGGTTGTAATATCTTCTAGAAGAGAGAGAATGTTGTCTTTCGATTCTCTTAAAGGCATGGAGATTTTTATTTTTCCTGTCTTGACACCATCTTCCCAATCTCTAAAACACAGATTACCTTTTGTAAAGGCTTCTTCCTCTAACAGCCTTAGTCTGTTGTCGTTCTGTGCGTACCCAGGGACGGTATCTGGCAACGCTCCCAAGTCACCCCTACAGTTTTGTGCATGATGAACCAACTCATGTGAGAGGGACCTTAGGACGTCTTTAGGGTGCCTTCCTGTAACATACACAGTGATACCCATCGTCGCTGGGTCGTAGTACGCGGTTTTACCTAATAGTTTTCTAGCGTTTGCATCGTCTGATTTAAAATATATTGTAGGAGGCTTATTGAAGCCCATTCTTTTTTTTGAGAATGGAAGAAAGCTCTTTAATAAAGAATGTATAGATGTTAAATCTTCTTTGCACCTCTTGACAACTTTGAATTTCATACTATTTCCCTCGATACTATAAGTAGTTCACCTTACTTAGCTTTTGAAACTAATTTTAACTCAAGTGCTAAAATTTCATAATTACGAGTATCTCTAAAAGAAAAAATGATTGCTTTTTTAAGTTGTCTTCCGCCCATATTGACATCAATTATTTCATATATCATGCCGACATGAGCAGGCTTACCTAACTTTTTCCACTTTACAATGTCCCCAATCCCAAAGTCACTTGAAACTCGCTCTCCAAAAGATCCTGCCTTCCTGGGCATTTATCTATCTTTTGGAGGAGTTAGTGGACTCTTTTTAGTAGACCTGTCGCCCACCAGGCCAGCTTTTTTCTTTATTGCATCCTCAACAGTGCTAATTTTTCTTTTTAGTCTAGGAATTGCATGGAAAAGAAGCTCTTCAGCGTCTCTCTGATCTATTTCAGCAACATCATCATTTACAATATCTAGAATTCTATCAAGGATTTCACTAGAAGAACGCATATATTGTGCGAAGGGCCCAACTGTTTGATAAGAATCTGAACCCGCTGTAGGTAGGGAAGGGCCACTAAGAGAAAAATACTCTCTTAATATATCGTCTTTAATTTTTTTTAAATCTATCTTCATAGTTCTAAGATCCTGTTTAAGATTTCATCTGAAATAACAACAGATTCTTCAAAGAGGCTTAGCTGATCTAACTTATCCTTATCGTCTTTATCCTCATCATCCTCTTCTTCATTACTATCGTCTGCTTGGTCTCCTAAGGGAAGGTCAGGCTGTTCCTCACCGTCAGGCGTCTCTGGCGGTTCGCCAACTTCCTGTGTTCCTGTTCCGCCCTCATCATCGGTATCAACACCGTCGTCGTTATTGGTTTGTGGCTTTGGTATATTCTTTTCAAGCTTCCTGATAGCAGATTGAGAAAGAAGTCCTCTCTTTATCAAAAGGTCTAGTTTGCCTCTATCATCGGAATCACGAAAATCGTTTCGGAACTCTTCATCCTCAGCAGCTTCTTTAATTTTATCAGGGATTAATTGAGTTTTAGTTACTTTTTTATATTTACCATTATCTTTAATAAAGTCTTTAACTAATGATAGGAATTCTTCTAATGTTTTTTCTTCGTCTTTTTCGCTTTGAATATCAAGATATTTAATAACCATATATCTAATAGCATGGGCTGTTGTTACATCTTGCAAATTGGCAGCATTAGCAAGTTTATATAACGTATGATGCAAGTTCTCACTATCGGTTGCACTTGCAACTGGCTGCAAGAGGCGAACTGCTTGTTCGTATCTTTCATCGTCAACAAACTCTGCTGCATCCTCTATTCGCTGTTCAAGTTGAATGCTTCCTGCTTTCGGCCTTAAAGCTTCAGCCATTTCAGCGTATTCGTCTGCTTTTTGCTGATATCCTAGCTTTCGGTACAAATCAGAAATCGCCATATATATGAATGGTAATTCTGAATCTTTTGCCTCGCTTACTAGCGATAGCGTGTATCTTAAAGCGGTTAAGAAATCATTTCTTTCCATGGCTTCTTTAATTATTCGTAGATACGAACTGTATTCCTCGGGCGTTCTCGGTGGCCTGGGGATGTCTTCTTCTGGATTTGATTCCTGCTGTCCTTCGCCACCTTGGCTTTCGCCGCCTTGGCTTTCGCCGCCTTGGCTTTCGCCGCCTTGGCTTTCGCCGCCTTCACCTTGGTCTTGACCACCCTGACCACCTTGACCTTGGTCTTGACCACCTTCACCCTGGTCTTGACCACCTTCACCCTGACCTTGACCTTGTTCACCTTCACCTTGGTCTTCTTGGTCTTCGCCGTCTTGACCATCTGTCTCTGTCCCAGTCGTAGCATCACTCATTTGCCTTATGCGGCTCTTGAGTGATTCCACCTCTCCTGATAGAGAACTAACTTCTGGACCAAGCGCACTAACAACTTGTCTAATGGCTTCGATGTTGCCGACATCAGAGTTAATGAATCTATTGAACGCTCTATCAAAAGAAGCCTTAACAGACTGCTTAAATGCAGGGCTCTTAACCACGTCGGTCATTGAACTGGCTATTGGGCCGCCGAGGGAGCCTCTAGTGTCTACCCCAAGGATCTTATCCATGTCTCTTTTTAATATATTGACTGTTTCGTCAGTCAATATGTCAACCAATTTCTCTCTCTTTTCTGGATCTCCTCTGTAGAGTGCAAGAATATCTCTAGATGGCATTGAAGAAATAAAATTAGTTAATGGTCCATATAAAGGATTTCTTTTTGGGATACCAAGGTAGGAGACCGCTCTTCCTGATAAGAACTGTTTTACTTTATTTAACCCACCACCAATAAGCGAACCTACGGCGCTAAATAAACCTTCGTTGATTACTTCGCTTTCTTTGATGAGGAAGTGTACCGCATCACCAATTTCTTCTTCACTTAATGTTTGCCTTAGGACATATGCTTTTTTTTCTAAAAGAACTTGTCTTTTAAGGTAATCACTGAAATTCTGGGTGCTCATTTGTTTTCCTCGTGCCATGTTTCGACTTGCTTTCGAACGATATCGTTTACGTCACTTTTTGATAGTCTAGTTTTGGCATTTGGATTTTTAGCCCTTATCGCTTCAAGAACGAGTTCTTTAACTAACTTTTTTGAAAATTTAATCATATTATTGGCCCCTAAGGAGATACAATATAATTAGTCCAAATATTTAGATATCACCCCTTTCTTTCATGTTGTGCGCTATCGCAAATGCTTGTTTCCGTGGCTTGCCTTTTCTTATCAATCTACTTATTTCATCTGGAACTGGATCTTTTTTTTCACCAACTAAGGGAGTCTGCTCTTCTTCCTCTGTTGGGTGAACCAAGTAGTTTCTCATTTTAGTGATGTAATCTGCCGCAAGGGTTGCCTTACTCATCCACCAAGACGGTAGATCATCCTCTTGTGGCATTTGTGATAGCATTTCTAAGAGTTCTTGAGCACTCTCGCAGGCGATGCTCATCTTTCTCATAGCCGAAGCCACATCAGTGTGCCCGTCTTCCTGGAGAGTCATTGAATCTTCTTCCTTAGGCATTGTTGCGTTCATGAAAGCTTGCTGCTCTTCATCGCTCATCTGAGAAAAGTCACCAAGCTCTTGAGCAACCTTTGGGGTCACTTTTTCATTTACATGCCTTCTCCAGTTTTCAAATAGGAGCTTGCTTTCTTTGAACGAACTAAAACCACTCATAATGTATAATCTCCGTTTTATACATTAAATAGTTATTTTACATTAAAGAAAGCAGTAAAGTTTCGAAAACTAACGAGAAGTAGCCAACAACTCCTGCGAAAGCTAAGAAAAGTACAAAACCAACCATACCTGCTATCAAGCCATACTCTACAGAGGTTACGCCTCTACTTGTTATTAAAAATTTCACAGTTACTATCTCCTTTTGGAGCGTAACTAGTCAGTAAAAAAGTGTTCGGCAAGATACATATAGTTGCAGGTGTGTTACTACTACTTTTTAGGATGTTTACCAAAATCATGTCTAGCTGGGACTCTATCCGGCCTATAGATTTTTATAAGTTCACCATTTTCATCTTTTTTATATTTATAAACACACTTCAGCCCTCCTGGCTCTAAAGGATACGTGCCCATTTCGATTCCAAATACGTGTTTTCCTATTTCTACCATGGGAGCCCAACACCGGTTCTTGTCGTAATTAGCCCACGATGTTTTCTTAGCATAATACAGCTTTGTAGTTAGATAATGAGTTGAGCCCCCCGTAACATCGTCTCCAGGGTCATCTACAACTTCAAGGCTTTCTGCATATGCTTTTTTTTGCATATCATCTTTTTGTGTTTTTTTGTATAAATCCTCATAAGTATTATTATTTAAAATTGAAAATTGTCCCGAATTTTCCATGATATCCAATAAAGATTTATTATCGTGCTTACTTCTGTTCATAGCAACATGTAAGACAGCTTTCTTACCGAGAAGAGATTCTCCACCAGCTTCTCCAAATATAACAAGTGCTATCTTTTCCCTATCTGTAAAAGATTTTTGCTCATTAATAAAATGTCGCCATTGTTCAAGTATGAGTTTCATATTACAACCTCACCTCAATATTCTGTTTTCTTAAATCAATCAGCGGCCCTTCACTTGGGTATTTTTTATACAAAGAGGTCCAAACACGTTTGGCATCGTCTGATGTACTACCCCCAGAGCATCTGTCAGGGCCAACAACGCCATTCAATGAAGCAACATAAGAGAATAAAGAATTATAAAGAAGTTTTCCGTAACCTTTTCCACGAAGCTCTTTATCGAACCACTCAGCACCTCGAATAGCCCACAAATCTGGTTCGCCTAAGTTATCCCAAGCGTCTTTACAGTCAGAAGGCATATTTTCCATTTCAAAACTGTTGGGTAATATTGTGGAGGTACGAAAGTGCCCGACCAATTTTTTATTTTTAAAAAGCTCTATTCTGAAATTTGATGAACTTGCTTCATGTGAAATATTTAGACCTGTCTGTTTTTCTATATGTTTTATAATTTTAATAACTTGCCCTACATCATCACCTTCCGTAGCAGAGGCCGAAGGGTGACTTTCTTTTAGATACTTACGCCAGTTTTCAAGTAATAACTTCATTTTTCTCCACCAATACTTTTAGTGTGCCCTTGCCCTTAATGACCCTATGAAACTCATAGGCGG
>Ga0099850_1001630_pt1 | contig 10549 bp, 11 predicted proteins | sample CB_VirMetaG_5_FD_79182 | JGI IMG/M metagenome (GOLD analysis project Ga0099850, IMG submission 79182) | Freshwater to marine saline gradient viral communities from Chesapeake Bay - CB_1508_1D Viral MetaG | ecosystem: Environmental > Aquatic > Marine > Coastal | place: USA: Chesapeake Bay...
GCTTGTATACAGCGCAATCCACCACGCAAACATTAGAAAAGCATACATCCATGCTAGGGATATGAGTCACGATGACACGACTCAGAATGGTTCTATTCTCTACAAACCTAATACGGGTGTTGTTCTTGCATCTGCAAACCAATATCCTTCTGGATTGGTAGTAGAAGAATATATGAGAGAGCGACCAGCAAAGTATCATTTCATCGTCTGTGCTGAAAGAAACCTGATCTATCAGTCTGCGAAGAAAGGAATCTCTCCCACCGGAATGATCATGTACTGTCCATTCATTGCATGTACAGAATGTGCAAAGGCAATCGTCCAGAGTGGTGTGAAGCATCTGATCGGACATGAAAACCTAATGTCCATTGTACCGGATAGATGGATCGATAGAATCCAAGACGGTATCCACATTCTAACATCCGGTGGAGTCAAAGTAGAATTGTGGAAGGGTAGTGCATTCGCTCCCGACGAAAACATCACCATCAAGTTCAATGGAGAGGACTTCTCGCCATGATATACATAAGTACATGGCAGAACTTGAAATCGAACATATCGATTCTGTAGATATTCGTATAAGGTGCGATCGGTCTATCGCTAGAGAACTGTCTGACTTTTTCTCTTTCAAAGTTCCGAACTACCAATTCCATCCTGCGTACAGAAATCGCATGTGGGATGGACAGATCAAACTATACAACATCTACAAGCAAACGATCTATGCTGGACTTCTAAAGTATGTCTTTCAGTTTGCTAAAGATAGAAGTTATGAGATTGATTACAAACCTCAAAGTAAGAAGTCTGATCACTTCTCTGAATCTAATGTCAGAAAGTACATGACCGAGTTCCTAAAACCGTTTGCCAATGGAAAGATCATTCAACCCCATGATCACCAAGTGCAAGCCGTTACACACGCAATTAATCACGATAGATGTTTGCTTCTCTCTCCGACCGGTTCTGGAAAGAGTCTCATCATCTATGCGCTTATGAGATTCTATTTCGATCTTATTCCAGACGACAAGAAGATTCTTATCATCGTTCCAACCACCAGTCTTGTTGCACAGATGAAGTCGGACTTCACAGACTACTCAAAGAAGAACGGGTGGAGTGTCACAAACAACTGTCACACCATCTTTGCTGGTAAGGAAAAGACAGATTCCCGCAAGGTGATTATTAGTACATGGCAATCTATCTTCAAGCAACCAAAGTCATACTTTGACCAGTTTGAAGTTGTGTTCGGTGATGAATGCCATCTGTTCAAAGCAAAGTCACTCACCGGAATCATGACAAGTCTAACAAACTGTCCATACCGAATCGGAACAACAGGAACACTCGACGGATCACAGACACACAAATTGGTGTTGGAAGGTCTGTTCGGTCCTGTCATGAATGTTACAAGCACAAAGGAATTGATGGACTTGGATCTGCTTTCCGATCTTAGGATTGAGAACATTCTTCTCGAACATAGTAAGAGTAAGGCGAAAGCGTTCAAAGGAATGACATATCAGGATGAGATCGATTGGATCGTACAGAACGAAGATCGCAATAAGTTCATTACTCAGTTGACTTTACGGTTGAAAGGTAATACACTTGTATTGTTCCAGTATATCGAAAAGCAGGGAGCAAAACTGTACGATCTAATCAACACCGCAGCAGCAGATGGAAGAAAGGTGTTCTTCGTACATGGATCAACCGATTCAGAAACCAGAGAAGAAATCCGTCATATCACAGAGAAGGAGTCAAACGCAATCATCGTAGCATCATACGGAACTTTTAGCACAGGCATATCTATTAGGAATCTGCATAACATCGTGTTTGCTTCACCGTCCAAGAGCAGAATCCGCGTACTACAAAGTATTGGACGACAGTTGAGAAAGTCGGAAAACAAAGACTTGGCAAAGTTGTATGACATTGGTGATGACCTATCATGGAAGTCATACAAGAATCACACGATGAAGCACTTTGAGGAACGAATCAAAATCTATGCATCAGAGAAGTTCGAATATAGATTGAATCGTATCAATTTCGACGCAGAAGATTGAAAGGTAGTTATGGAAAACACAGATATTAGATCGATCCGTCTTGAAACCGGAATCCAACTCATCGGAGAAGTAACAAGTGAAAATCGATCATCGATCTATATGAAGAATCCGGCAGAAGTAATCACGACCACCATGTCACACCCACTGACAGGAGAAAAGAAGGATGTAATCGTTCTTCAACTTTGGACCGAATTCACCGAAGATAACACCATCAGACTGCGTAAGGTTCCAATCATTCAGAACGCAAATCCAACTACCGATCTTCTGAAACTATATAACTCACTCATCAAGAGAAAGTCAAAGAAGAACGATGAGATTCCACCACCAGAATCTCTAAAGGATTTGGGTACAACCGACGATCGTGCAGAAGCAAGAAAAGAACTGGAAAACTTGATGGAAATGTTGAAGAAGATTGAGTCTGGTGATGTAGGAAAGGATTCATCACCCCCACCGCCAATGATCAATCCCTTTGACATGATTCATCTGAATCTAACAATGAACCCACATCTGTTTGAGAAATACTTTGCTGATAATCTTCCCGGTATGTCAAACTTTGATGAAGATGATATTGATGATTGGGTAGAGGAAGAATATGAAGATGAAATTAGGAAATGGGAAGAATCGAATGGGTCAAACTCTGATGAAGTAGATCATGGTCCTAACTTCAATGATTGGCCTAAGACTAGAGAAGATTGGTTCTAAAGGCATTCTAAGAGTAAGCCTCATGCCCCCTTGCTCTTGACAAAGCGATTGTACAGAAATCCAGAAAACCGTCAAGAGAAATCTCAGAAATCACTTGAAATTTTCAAGATTTCTTCTACAATGACTTCATGAACCAAACAGAAGGACAATCATGGCTAAAAAGAATTCTCACTATATCGACAATGAAAGATTCTTCGATGAAATGTGCAAGTGGAAGAAGGAATATGACGAGAACAAAGAGAAGGGATTGGATCCCCCTCGGTTGACAGAGTACATTGGACAGTGCTTTCTCGATATTGCTACTAACCTTGCACGCAAAGAAAACTTCATGAACTACCCCTACAAGGAAGAAATGATATCCGATGGGGTAGAGAACTGTGTGATGTATTGTTACAATTTCAATCCAGAGAAGTCTAAGAATCCATTCTCTTACTTCACACAGATCATCTACTTTGCTTTTCTTCGAAGGATCGATAAGGAAAAGAAGCAAACATACACCAAGTATGAACTTATCATGAACAGCGATGTCAGTGGAGATTATCGAAACTTCCTATCTGCCACATATAACAAAAAGAATACAGAAGAACTTATTACCGAAGAAGAAGTTCTCGAAAAGCATCTGGACATCACACCCAACGACATCGATAAATATTCCAAGAAAACCAAGAAAACTGATAAAAAGCAATCCATAACTGGATCAACATTAGATGGGTTCCTATCATGACAGAGAAATCAGAAGGACTTGGTGATTCAATAGAGAAGATCACCAAAGCAACTGGTATCAAGAAGGTAGTGGACGAGGTTTCGAAACGCACTGGTAGAGATTGTGGATGCCAGAAGCGAAAAGAAATGCTCAACAAGAAGTTTCCATACAAGAAGTGAGTCGTAAACAGTATGAAGGTTGCAATCATTTCAGATACGCATTTTGGTGCGCGGTCAGATAATCAGGTATTCATTGATCACTTCATTCGATTCTTCGATGAAGTGTTTTTTCCATATCTGGTTGAAAACAATATTGATACAGTTCTACACTTGGGCGATCTTATGGACCGTCGTAAGTTTGTGAACTTCAACACACTGAACAACTTTAGAACGAGGGTCATGGATAAGTTCGAAGAACTTGGAATCAAGTTCTATTGTCTTATCGGAAACCACGATGTCTACTATCGCAACACCAATGGTGTGAACTCTCTCAAAGAGTTGTTCTCGAATCGATACGAGAACTTCACGGTCATCGAAGATCCTATCACACTTCAATTTGATGGGACCAAGATTGACATGATCCCGTGGATCAATAAAGAGAATCATGATGATATTATGAAGTTCATCAAGAAAAGCAAGTCTAGTATCTGCTGCGGTCACTTTGAACTAGATGGGTATCAGGTTCTACGCGGTGTGAATTTCGAAGGTGGGATGTCGGACAAGGTTCTGAGTCGATATGAAATGGTTCTGTCCGGTCACTTCCACAATCGTCAGGAAAAGAACAATGTTCGTTATGTTGGGACTCCATACCAGATCACATTCTCTGATCTTGCGGAGCGCAAGGGATTCCATGTTCTAGACACGGCAAACAGATCTATTGAATTCATTGTGAATCCGAACGATATCTTCCTTCGATTTGATTATGATGATGTGAACAATGGTCCGATGATTGAATCGTTTGTTCGCGAGGAACATAAGCAACTCACGAACAAGTACATTCGGATGTATGTGAAGAACAAGAAGAATCCTTATCTGTTTGATCAGACTATCGATCGTTTGTACGCAGACGGTGTTATCAGCATAACCATCGTAGAGGAATCTACTATCGATCAGATCAAGGATGATGATGTTGTTGATCTTGCACAGGACACGCTCAGTCTCATCAACAACGAGATAGATAATCTAGATCATGTGGATAACAAGGGAAAGTTGAAGAACATAGTCAGGGAACTATATTTCGAAGCACTCTCACAATGAAGATTGACAGATGCTACTGCTTTGATATAATGTTCAAGGACATCTCCAAAGAGAAGTCGTTGAAGGATGTTCAGAAGAAATATCCATGCGGGAAAAAGTGTGGGTTGTGTACACCATACATCAAAGAAATGCTAAAGACTGGTGAAGTCACATTCAATAGGATTATTAGAGAAACATGATTATCTTCAAGAAGGTGAAGTTCAAGAACTTTGGTTCGTTCGGAAACTACTTCACAGAGATCGATCTGCAAGCGAATCGAAAGAATCTAGTCTCCGGTTCGAATGGACACGGAAAGTCTTTTGCTTTCCTTGACTCTATTACATTCGGGTTGTACGGGAAACCGTTTCGAAAGATCAACATTCCACAACTTGTAAATACCATCAACGAAAAGAACTGCCTTGTAGAAGTGGAGTTTGATATCGGTGATGATTCATATCTTGTGCGCAGAGGAATCAAACCAAAGATTTTCGAGATCCACAAGAATGGAAATCTGATCGATCAGAATGCAAAGGCGAAAGACTACCAGAGATTTCTAGAAGAAACCATTTTGAAGATGAACTACAAGTCATTCACTCAGGTAGTGATTCTTGGTAGTTCGTCTTTCATTCCATTCATGCAGTTACCGGCAGCAGATCGTAGAAGCGTCATTGAAGATATCCTTGACATCAACATCTTTTCTTCTATGAATGGACTTCTCAAAGAGAAGGTTGCAACTCATCGAGAAGAACTTCGAGACTATGATTATCGTCTGGACTTGATGAGAGAGAAAATCAATGTTCAGAGAAATTATATCAATACTCTCAAGAACAAGTCTGATGTTGAATTGAACTCTTTCCTGTCTGAACTTGACACAACCGACGAACTCATAGAGTCAACACAGAAGAAAATACACGAACTAACCAAAGAATGTGATGACCTATTGAATCAGGCTCCAAAGTCTAAGGATGAAACAATCAAGAAGTTGACCAAGATGCAAACGCTTCATGGTCAAATGAAATCAAACATCAACAAGATCAACGAGAGTATTGATTTCTTCGACGAGAATGATAACTGTCCTACATGTTTTCAGAAGATAGACAAGGATTCTGAATCTATCGTTCAGTACATTGACGGCAGAAAGACTAAACTCACAGAGATTGAAGATGGTATCGATAAGATCGAAGAACTGATTGAAGATGAAAAGAAGTATCTGACCAAGTTGGAGGATCTTTCAACGAAGGTTCAGAAGAAGCAAGAGAAGATTTCAGAACTGAACAAGCAACTGTATTCTGCAAACAACTACAAGAGCAAGTTGCAAAAGAAGATAGAGGAACTGAAAAAGTCTGGACCGGAAGATAAGGAAGCACAGAAGAAGATCGAGGAATTCGAATTTGAACTCAAAGAACTAGAATCTTCGAAGAAGGACATCATCGAAGAACTCTATCTCTATGATATTGCTGCGTCTATGTTGAAAGACAGTGGTATCAAGAGAAAGATCATTCAGCATTACCTTCCGGTGATGAACAAACTCATCAACAAGTATCTGTCTGCAATGGATTTCTTTGCGAACTTCACGCTCGATGAAGAATTCAACGAAACCATCAAGAGTCGGTATCGCGATACATTCTCTTACATGTCGTTCAGTGAGGGTGAGAAGTTGCGTATCGACCTAGCATTGCTTCTAGCATGGAGAGAAGTTGCAAGGATCAAGAACAGTGCAAACACCAACATTCTCATTCTGGACGAAGTTTTCGATTCTTCGCTAGATTCTGTTGGTACAGAGGAATTCCTGAAACTACTTGAAACCATCTCTAGCAATGCACATGTATTCGTTGTGAGTCACAAGGCAGATCAGTTGGTTGATAAGTTTGATGCTATGATTACATTCGAAAAGAAGAACAACTTTAGCAAGATGATTGTGGGGTGACTTTGAAACCATTCTATGAAAGAAACACATATGTCGTTGACAATCCAGAAGTGAATGTATATTTCGAGGATATCTTGTCAATGTCAGAAGATGAGTTTCGTGATTGGGTTATTCTTCTTCGTAAGACTGTAGTTGATTCTCATGTCAACCACGGATGTAGTGCAAAGATGGGAAAGGATGAATCAGAGATCATCGACAACTGGAACAAGTTGGAAACTTTCCCTGTTCATAAGTTCGAACATAAGGATGAACTTTCAGATGCAGATTACATGGATGTAATCATCAACACAACCAGAGGCGGTTCTGAGGTTGATCAGTTCTTTCCTAACATGATGCGAACTCGCATCAACTATGGTGTATCAGATAATGGATATTCAATATTCGATTTGTTCAATGAAGATCGTTTCTTAGAGAAGATGGTTCGAACTTCGAAAAGACACTACCGCAGGGATTCGTTCTACCACTATTCCCTATCGTCTCGCAAGAACAACATTGATATATCTGTAGTCGATGTGAATACAGGAATTGAATGGATACTTGCATTCTTCGGGAATCCAAAGATTTTCCGTGGATATGACTTCTTCTTAGAGGAAACCAAGAAGAAGGAAGATAAGAAGAATTCTGGTTACAGTCAGGTTGAGTATGATGATATTCTCTCATTGAGTGCGGACGAAGTTAGGTCTGTGTTAGATTCTGGTGTGTTGAAGCATCGTCACCTTTCTAATATTGATACAGAAAATCTGAGTGACGACAATCGATATGTGATTCGAATCTACAAGAAGAAGCAAAGACTCTTTCCCAAGGCGTTTGCATCGTTTCGTATTGGATACATTCAACCGGCAGTAAACTTTCCTGCTATGACTGCGAAGTATCTCTACGAACGGTACACAGATCATCTTATCGGTAGAGAAGAACCGATTCGAATCTATGATCCGAGTGCGGGGTGGGGTGGTCGCATCTTGGGTGCGATGTCTGTACGAACCAACAGAAAGATTCATTACATTGGAACCGATCCGAATCCAGAGAACTACTTCGATGATGGATCATCACGATATTCGAACGCAATCGATTTCTATCATACCAAGACTACCAAATCGAATCCGTTCTTTAGTGATCAGCAGACATATGAACTCTACATGTTGGGTTCAGAAGTTATTCAAAATGATGAAAACTTCCAAAAGCACAAAGGTAAGATTGATCTAACTTTCACATCACCGCCATACTTCAATCGAGAAGCATACAGTGAAGATGAAAATCAATCATTCAAGAAGTTTGGAGACTCGTATGCTTCGTGGAGGGATGGGTTCCTAGAACCTACGATCAAGACTATATGCGAATGGTCTAGAGACGGAGCGTATGCACTTTGGAATATCGCCGATATTCTTGTCGGGGGTGAATACTTCCCGCTGGAGGACGATTCAATTCGATTCTTTGAGAAGTATGGCATGAAGCATATTCAACTTCTCAAAATGGCAATGCAGGGTATGCCCGGACAGAACCGAGTGGATGAAGATGGTGTTCCCAAATGTAAGAACTTCTGTAAGGTAAATGATACCTACTACAAGTATGAACCGATATTTGTTTTCAAGAAGGGTTGACATGGGTAACTAACCTGTCTACTATACTGTCATGAGGAAATCCAAACCCCGAATTGTTGTCAAGAGTAGTGAACCGTCGTGGGACGAGTCCGAGATCTTGGATCCGGTTCGTCGTGATGTGATCCTGTTGAACTTTCTTTCTTGGTATCGGAACAACCGATCTGTTTCTGATTATAAGAAGTGGGTCAAGGAATACGCAAAGAAGAACAAGATCAAGGGAGTCGTGGTAGACACCGAGACTATCAATTCTGTGAACCCACAGGCATTCTTCTATTGCAGACTTTCTAACATCGGGTTCCCGATCAATGATCATGAAAAGAAGATCATTGAGGATAATCTGAATCGGATGAAGAAGGTCAAGAAGAAGGAAGTTGCAAAGGATACTGTCAGCATCCAAGACAGAATGGATCAGAAGGCAAAAGAGAAGGTTGGTGACATCCTTTCCATCGTCGATGATTTCGTTCTTACCATCCGTGATCGTAAGAAGTCAGAGGATAAGAACTGCCTTTTCATTGATTCTTGGATTCAGTCTAATGAAATCAATCCAAAGATCGCTAGTCGTATGGTTCCAGACATCAAAGAGGACCGACAGCAGTTTGTGGATTGCTTGAATGATAAGTCTATCCGTGAACATTATTCTCATCTAACCGATTCTCATATCAAGCGCATTGTGTCTTTCTATGACATGATTCTGGATGCATTCTCCGAGAAGAAAACCGAGAAGAAAATCCGTACTCGCAGAGTCAAGAAAGTCAACCCGGTACAGCAGACTAGTAAAGTCAAGTATCTCTCCGAGACAGACTTGTACGGTGGGGTCAAGTCTATTCTTCCCAGCAAAATCATTGGTGCAACCCGATTGGTTACATTCAATGTTAAGACCAGAACTTTCTCTATCTTTGAGTCATCCGACAAAGATGGGTTGACAATCAAGGGTACTACGGTGTATAATTTTGATGTGAAGAAATCGTTTGCGAAGAAAATCAGAGAAACCTATATCAAGGATCTGTTGACCACGGCATCCAAGAGTGGGATTCGTGCTATTCGTAACAAGTACAACTCGATCAACGCGAAAGAGTTTATTCCGAAGGGAAGAATCAACGGTGATACCCTTCTTGTGTGTGTTTTGTAATGGAGTTTAGTGTTGATTCTAATCGATAACTCTCAGATCGTTCTTAGTCATTTGTTCCAGATCATGAAGCATCGGGGTCAGATTGAGGGTAATGAGGATTTCCTTCGTTCTGTCATTCTATCTTCATACAAGATGTATCGAAACAAGTTTCACAAGGACTACGGTGAACTTGTAATCTGTCACGATTCCGGTGATGTTTGGCGCCGTGACTATTTCCCAAACTACAAGATGAATCGGAGGAACAAGCGGGACACCGATGGTATCGATTGGGACATGGCGTATCGTGTTCTGAGCGATATCCGTGATGAGTTTATCCATCATCTTCCATACAAGGATGTTCGTGTAGAACGCACCGAAGCGGATGATATCATTGCAGTTCTTGCAAGGGAATATGCAAAGACCGAAAAGGTCATGATCGTTTCGAGTGACAAGGACTTCCAGCAACTACATGATCATCCAAATATTCATCAATTTTCTCCTCTAAAAAAGACACTGGTGAAGTGTAAGGATCCTAAATACTACCTGTTGGAACACATCATTCGTGGGGATTCGAGTGATGGGGTTCCAAATGTATTCTCGGATGACGACTCATGCATAAATCCAGACAAGAGACAGAAACCTTGCTTGATGAGCAAGTTTGTCGCTGTGCATACAGAGTACAAAGATACTTCAACCTTCCAAGATGAAAACCTACTACGAAACTGGAAAAGAAACGAAAGAATCATTGACTTGAGCCAGATTCCTGCTAATATCCAGCAGAGTATTCTCGATGCGTACCGGGACGCAAAGGTGCCAGACCGTTCTGGTTTGTTTGACTACTTCCTTAGCAAAGGTCTAGTAGATTTGATGGAAAGTATTCAAGAGTTCTAATATGTCAAAGCAAAGAACAAAGAAGTATAGTCGTAGTTTTCAAGACGAAGAACGAATCGATTTCGAGGACCGCCGAAATCATATTCGATCAAAGCGAAAGATTGAAAAACAGTATCTACGAGATATGCTATCTACTGATGGTTCTGTTGATGATGAAGTGCTAGAAGATTTCGATGAATTCGAAGATAATGTTTGGTAAATGGAGATTATGATGAAAACCAAGTTGAAGATGTCCAAGAACACTCTAGAGGTTCTTAAGAATTTCTCTACAATCAATTCTAACATTCTGATCAAGCCGGGGAACAAGATTAGGACTATCTCTAATCTAAAGAATGTTCTTGCGGAAGCA
>Ga0099850_1001631_pt1 | contig 10546 bp, 22 predicted proteins | sample CB_VirMetaG_5_FD_79182 | JGI IMG/M metagenome (GOLD analysis project Ga0099850, IMG submission 79182) | Freshwater to marine saline gradient viral communities from Chesapeake Bay - CB_1508_1D Viral MetaG | ecosystem: Environmental > Aquatic > Marine > Coastal | place: USA: Chesapeake Bay...
ATCGAACCGGCTTTCGGCGTCAGCGACAGGGTGCGGCCACCCGAAGTAGTGGGCCTCACCGTGGAACGTCCCCTTGAGGAACTGCATCGCCCCTCCGGCGGTCGAGGTCGGGTTCTTCGCTGTCGGCTTCCCCGATGATTCGCACATGATCACCGACCACGCCTCATCCGCCGTCGTGTACGGGTGCCCGTCGAACACAAACTCCACATACGGCCGGATGTTGTTTTCGCATTCGGGGATGGTGTCGCATGGCTGTCGGGCGTTCGCCATCAGGATCATCGCCACCACAAGCTCAGTCATGGGGACACCTCCCGGTTTGGGGTCCCAATTCTGCCGAGGGCGTAGCCGATGGCGAGACCGAAGATGAGCCCTGCGACGTAGCCGATGACCAGGGCGAGGGTTGCGTCCTCGTCTGCGTAGGGGTCGACGTACATCACGGCGTCTCCTGCTGGTTGTAGAGGGCGGATCGCCACACCGGTTTCGGGGTGCCGTTCGAGCGGGCCGACGGTCGGGCCACGAACGCGTCGGGGTGAACGCCGGGCACCTTGAGCTTCGCCATCCACCCCTGGCGGGCGGCGTCCTTGATCACCGCGCCGAGCGCCCGGTCCGAGTCGCACGGCGGGAGCGCATCCCACAGGTCGTCGACGAACATCGTCTTGTGGAGACGCAGGTAGCGGTGCAGCGCCGCGAGCGCACTGTCCTGCCAGGGTTCCCCGGCGTTGTCGGCAGCGGTTTGCATCCCCCATTTCGCTGCTGCTCTGGCTTCTGCGGAGGTTGGCATGGTGGTCATCTGTCCTGTCCTGGGTAGCGGAGCTGTGGCGTGTACGTCCACGTGCTCCTGGGTTGGTCGCCGAGCGCAGCCCGGGCTTGTCTGAGATGTTCGAGCGCTGTGATCTTGTCGGCCGGTGCCACAGACGGCTGCGCTGCGGTGTCCGGCTGGTTCCGTCTCCTGTTCATGCGGATCACTTCGTGGATCCGGGCGGGCTTGGGGAACTGCTGGTCGCTGTTCACGATCCATCGTGCCGCTTCCGTCAAGTCGTCGTCGCTGACAGTGGCAAGGGACCCGTACCAGGGTCCGGGGTCGTGGGGCGCCCAGTTGAACGCGGCTGCCCACTGGTGCAGGGCTGCGTCGATCTTCGTTCTAGCTGCCATCGGGCCCCCAGATCTCGGTCATGGACTCCGGTGCTGCGTGCGGTCGACGGAACACCTCGGGGACGAGCCCGGCGTAGAACGCGGCGACGTCGTCGGCCGGGTCCTCCCACCGCAGCGTCGACAGCCACGTCGCCGGGTACGGCGTGAACCGTGTCAGCCCAGCGATTGGAGCCCCAAACGAGGCCGCCTGCTCGAAGCACTCAGCCCAGTGCCTCGCCGCCGCCACCGCAGCGATCCGGTCCCCGGGGTCGAGTGTCTCCCAGATTTCCTTCGCTCCTCTCCGGGCGAGCTTGCGTGGGTACACGGCCCAGAAGTCGTCGAACGCCGCGCGAGGTGTTCTCTTCTCGTTCAACTTGGGTTCTATTGAGTTATGTGTGTTCTCTCGATACACCCCCTGTGTTCTCTCGATACACCCCCTGTGTTCTCTCGATACAGGGGTGTGTTCTCTCGATACAGGTGGGGTGTGTTCTCTCGATACACCCCCCATCACGAACCGGTACCTCGTCGGCCGCCCGACCGGCCGATCGACGACCTCGAGGTCACCGTTGTCGACCATCTCCCCGAGAATCCGACGCGCCGTCGACGCTGTTGTCCGCGCCTTGGCCGCCAGGTTCGTCGACGACATGAAGAACTCGTTGCCGTGCTGATCGTTCACCACATCGGCCATCGCCAGATGGATCGTGAACGCAACACCCGTGTACGTCGACTGCGACCACACGTATCCGCTTGCTTCCGCACTCATTTGCTACCTCCAGTAGCTGCGGCAGAGTACGATCGTCTCTGCCGGAATCACCGCATGTTCCGGTGCCGGTTCCCGACGCCGGCCCCCCCTCCGGCACCGGCCACTCGACGAGGCGTCTCTGTGGCCGGTGCCGGTTTGGGTTCCCAATCAGGGCTTGGGCAGCATCACCCAAGCCCGGTAGGTGCCGTCCTGCTGCTTGCGGGTCTGCACGGACAGGCCATGCCTGCCCGACGGGGTCTTCTCGAACACCTCGGGCAGCCGGAACCACTGGCCAGGCATCGACTGGCACTGCTTGAACGCAGCCGCCCACATCGGCGAGTGGCCACCGCGGCCACCGCGGGGCGGCGGGCTCTCCTGCACGAACACGTATTCCTCATCCATGGTTTCTTCCTCTCCTTGTCAGGACCGCACTCTGTTCGAGCGCGGTCAGGATCTCGTACTCCGCGAACCAGTCGAGGTCGTGGAGTGCCAGCAGTTCCCGGTCCCGTTCGTGGAGCCGGTCCCAGATGTCGTCGCCCTTCACGAGCTGGGCGAGAACGATGTGCTTGCCGGGGTAGGCGTGGATGTGCCGGTGTGCGCCACCGCACAGAGACATGGCGTTGTCGAAGTCGACACGTAGCGTCTTGACGTTGCGGGACACCAGGTGTGAGCACTCCAAACGGAACGCACAGTCCGGATGCCAGTCGATGTTGCCGAGGTCGTGCTGGTGGCGTGCCTCGCAGCGGCCAGCCATGTCTCGCACGAGACGGGAGAACACCTCGTCGCAGCGCACCATCATCCGTGTCTTCGTCGGCCGTTTACTCATCGAGCTTTCCTTCCGGGTCCATCACTTCGATGTCGTCGAGGTTGAGGGTCGGCGTCCACTTCGACAGGGCCGTCGCCATCATCGCGAACGCGTTGGCGTACACGTAGTACCGCTGATCGATCGGCTGGTCGGACACCGCGTACCCCTGGAGTTGGAGCTGACTGAACGCCCATACGACACCGAGCAGGAACTCGGTCTCGTTGTTCATCTGGAGCAGCAGCGCTTCGATGACCATGCGGTACATGTCGGCGCCGTACTCCAGTTCGGGGATCCCGCGGACCGCTTCGGCTGCCCCTTGGCACAGCTCGTCGATGTCGAGCGTCCATGCCGACCCACTCATGCTTCCCCCTCTTGTGGCCATGGTTCCTCACCTTCGGCGTAGACGTGGGCGTAGGGGTGGCCGCTGTCCTCGTCGAACAGGAGAGCCATCGCCCCGGTGCACACCTTGTCAACGATGTCGAGCACCATCGCCGCCTCGCCCACGGTGAGTTCCTTTGAGGAACCGACCGCCTGGTCGCCGGTCTTGCCGAGGGCGTGGTTCACGAAGAACAGCCGGCCCTTACGGTCGGAGGACTCGACACCGATCTCGGTGAGCCGCGCCCCGAGCCGTTTCAACTGGTCGGGGAGAGCGGGCCCGGCAAGAGCGGGCCCGGCAAGGTTTGGGGACCCAACCGCTGCGTGCACGCCGGACGGTTCGGCGCCACCCAACGCCTCGGACGGGGTGAGCGGCGGGCTCTCATCGTGCGCCGATTCGAGTTCCTCCTTCGACCACAGGTCGAGGGCGACACCGAACCGCATCGCCGCGTTACGGATCGCGTCGCCGATCAGTTCCTTCTCGGGCTCGAACCCGCCGGTGCAGGTGCCGACACCGAGCCGGGTCACCCCGCACACGGTCAGCCGGATCCACATGACCCACCGTTGCCCCGACGTTGTGATGAGCGGGGCCCCGTTGGTGTCGAACGCGACCGGTTCCCACGACCACGTCGGGTCGACGGACAGCAACCTGTCGGTGACCCCGGCGTGCCCGACGTAGTCCAGGTGAATGTGAGCGGTCGTCATGTACGCACCGCACACGTCGCACCGCTGCTTGCGGTGCTGCTGGCAGTTCCGATCCGAACACGCCTTGCATGTGCTGCGCGGCAGTTTCCCAACTGCCGCCGCGGGGAACGGGGCGCGCAGAGCGTCGACCTGTTCCCCCTGTGTTGCCGGTTCGCTGTTCATCGAACCCTTCCTCCCTGTGTCTGCTCGAGGTATCGGCGCATCACGCGGCGCAGAACCTCGGCCGCTGAACGCGGCGGGTCCATCTCCGCTCCGATCCTCTTGAATGCGTTGACCGCGTCCTGGTGCAGGTACCACGTGACCTTCACCTTGCGTGCGGCCTTGTCGTCGTACTCGCCCCAAGGGGCCTGTTGCCTGTTGTCAGCCATTGTCGTTGCGGGCTGTCTCGGGGGCACCCGCCGTCGTCGCCGACGGCGGGTGCGTTCCCTGAACAGGAGCGGACCGGCCATGCACCGATCCACGCCCGGACTCTACTGGATCACCAGTCGAGACTCGTAGTGCCCTGCCTCCTCGTAGTATTCGGACTTGTCCATTCCCAGGGCCTTGCACCCCGAGCTTTTGGCGTTCGACACGTTGAACGAGATCACGTTCTGCACGGCGTCGAGCACGACCGCAGCGTCCCCAATCGTCAGCCCGGCTCCGCTGAGCGTGTCGAGCAGGTGGCGGCGCAGGTCACCGGCGAACGCATCGTTGTCGGGGCGTCGGTTCCCGATTCGGGTCCGCTTGTGGATTGCGGTGCCGCCACCTTGGAGGGTGACGGGTTCGTCGGTCGGCACCATGTCGGCGAAGTACCCGGTTGCCAGCTCCCGTCCGATCGCAGACACCTTCTCGATGTCGGCGAGGGTGCGGTGGATGGTGGCGTAGTACTCGGGGATGTGTGCCCCGCCGTCGAGGTCGAGCAGCTCGACGGCGGCTCGCAGATGCTGTGACGCCTGTTCCAGTGCGGCCATCGGTGTGAGGTCAGCCATCGTGGCTCCCTTCGTAGTGCTTCTCCATCATTCGTTCGACGGTGACGGCGTGCTCGTCGCAGGCCGCCCACCCTGCCCAGATGTCGTCGCCGGTCCAGTGCAGGGCCCGCGTCGCATTGGAGCCGCAGTCGTCGGCGAGGCAGGCGCACCGCTCGATGAGCGGCGTCTCGTAGGGCTCAACCTTCGGCATCGTTGCCCCCGAACTCGATGGTGGCCTTGGCCGGGGTCGAGACATTGCAGGTCCGGGTTCGGAACTCGGTGACCGCTTCTTCGATTGCCATGCTGGCGGAGCCGAGCAGGGTGCTGAGCTGGTCGAGGGTGCCGGACACGGTGATGGCGACGGTGCGGTCCCGCAGCCAGAACGTGACGTGGGCTTGCGGTACCCCGTCGCTGTAGGCGTACACGGCCGCTTCGGCGCTGGTCGGCGGTGTCCGGTCGAGCATCGGGAACGATGCGTTGAACATGGTGGTCATGGGTTTCTCCTGTTCAGAGGATGTTTGTGAACACCCACCCTAGTGGATGTCAAGATGTTTGTCAAGTGGTTTGGGGTCCCAATCAGGGACCGGTCGGGTCGTAGTCATCGGGCGGATTGTGGGTGCCGGCGAGCACCCCGTTGGCGAACTCGGCGAACCGGGCAGCCACACCCTCGTCGAGGTAGTGACGCCACAGGCAGTCCCCGTAGTACACGTCGGTACCGCGGACCACGAACCGTGGCTCATGCTCATCGCTCATCGGCCACCGCCAACCAGTCGCCGTACTCCCACGGGAGCACCTCGTCGCCGCGGTGCTCGTGTATGAGCCAGATCAGGAACTCGATCATCTGGTCGCGGGTCATCCACGTCGCCATGAACACGTGCCGCCCTTCGCCCGGGCACGGGAGGCCGAGCAGTTCCGCCCCCCGTTCCGGGATCACGTCGTTCCACGGCACGTTCAGCTCGTCGCCGACGTCGACCTCGATCAAGTCGTACCGGTCGGTGTGGATGGTGGGCCGGTCGGCGAGCAGGAACGCCGTGCCCGCAAGGCAGGCACTCGTCCCGCACCACGACACCGTCCCGTCGTCCAGCATGTAGCTCTCCCACCCGTCGACCAGGTCGAGCCACTGATCCATGTCGAAGTGCGGATGGTCCGCCGCCTCGTCGGCGAGCAGTTCCTCGAGGCAGCGGATCCGCATGTCGAGGACATCTTGTTCGATTGTCATTGGATATCTCCTGTCCAGACAGGCACTCTGCCTGTCACCCCGATCCCTCGACGGTTGGGTTCCCAAACGCCGAGGGATCAGAGTCACGTTCAGAGCAGCACGATGAACGCCAGCAGCACGACCAGTGCCAGCGTCGGCCACCACCGGGCGATCACGCCAGCACCAGCGCCTCGGCCTTGGCCTTCAGCTCGTCGGTCTGACCGGTCATCGCCTTGAGGTTCCGGGCGTGGACGTCGCCCTTCTGCTGATGGTCGAGGAACTCGCCGATGGCGTTCGTCACCGCCCACCCGTTCGAGCCGACGGTCTCAACCTCGACGTCGAAGTTCGCGGCGATCATCTGGAAGCGCTCATCCCAGTTCCGCTTGCGGGAATCGGACTCACCCGGTTCAGGCTTGGGGAACACCCCGGCCACGACCCGCTCCACGTCACTGAGACTGCACTCCACTCGCAGCAACCGCTCGGCGGCCTCGACGACGGTGTCACGCCGGGCGATGATGAACCCGAGGGCACGCTGCGCCTCCTCGACACGGGCAACCTGCCCGGCTGTGTGCCGAATCGTGATCTTGCGTTGCGTGGCCCGCAGCCCAGCGGTCACCGTGTTGTTGCACACCGGGCGGATGTTCGCCAGGTACAGCACGGTCGACATCTTGGCGTCGAAGCGGGTCATCGCAGCAAGCCCGGTGAGGATCGTGTCGTTGATCCCGTCCGGGTCCACGGTCACCGCCCCGAGATCCACATGGCAGAACACCATGCGACCCCCGAACAGTGCGCCACCCACGTCGATGCACGCCTGGCCCGGTGCATGAGCCGCTACCTCGGCAGCGAACTCGAACAGCTCGTCGGGTTGGAACGGTTCGTACACCTTGCCGACCGGGCCGAACGCCTCATACCCGGACTCGGTCGCAGCGTTGTTGCGCACCGTCACGTACTGGTCGGCGACATCGAGCCGGTACGTGCCTTCGAGGTCGATGACCGTCGTCTCCATCGGCACCTTGTGGACAACGAAGTCGCAGTGCGAAGCCTTCAACGCTTCCTCGACGGTCATCAGACCATCGAACGCCTGCCCCTCCCCATGCCACGGATTCCCGTTGCGCTGGTTGTAGGCGATGGCGTACTCGTTGGACCTGTCTCGAAACAGTCCTGAAGTCATTGCTTTCTCCTGTTCAGTTGGGATCCCAAACGGTTCGGGATCTCGTGGGGGCAGCGGGAATCGAACCCGCCCATGTTCCAAAGCCCCCGAGCCACACCCCACCTGCCACGTGTGGCGGCACGTCGGATACGGGTGAGGTGTGGCCGATCAGTCTCGGGATTCGTACAGCACCGCCGCGTCGGTGTCGTACCGGCCCATCATCCGGTCGGCGCGCCCCACAACAGACACCCAGTCGTCGTGGCACACGCAGTCCTTCACGTGCATGTCGCAGCGCGGGCAGTAGTCGTCGGGCACCCGAGGGATGCCGTTCTCGTCGCTCATTGGATCTCCTTCACGTCGAAGTACACCTCGATCACTACATCGAACTCGTCGTCGTGATCGTCGATGATCCGAGCGAGCTCGTCCATCGTGAGTTCGTGCCCCTCGTACGTCTGGCGACGCCACACGAGCAGCACGTCGCGGGCGGCGCTCATCGCTGCCCCCTCATGAACTCGCGGTGGACCGTGTGGCACGGACACTCGCATGTGTTCCGACATGGCACCGTGTGCGAGGTGATCTGCTTCCCGCCGTGGCGGATGACACGGGACGCACCCCCAGGTGTGGCCTCGTCGAGGGTTGCTTCGTCCCAGAACGTGCGACATGTGGTACCGGGCAGGCATCGGGACCGCATCAGACCCACCCCCCCATGAACATGTCGTTCACGATGTCGTGGTTGGCTTGCCTGTTGGTCACGATGGCATGAGCCATCTTGCGGTAGGTGTTGGCGAGAGTCACATCGCCTGCAGCGGCGGCGGCATGATGCCACCGGACGATTTCCTCGAGTCGAGCTTTGGTATGGGACTGCATCAGACCCACCCCCTCGCGGCGACGGCGTACAGGTCGGCGTAGAACGCCGACCATGACGTTGTGGATCCGTCCTGGCTGTGCGCCCCCTCGGCGGAGAGCCTGACCTGACCGTTGTCGATCCGGTCCGCTTGGGTGATGCGGTACAGGCTGCCGGTGGCGATGACGATGACGTCGCCGAGTCGGAGTTCGCTGGCGCTGACCGTGGCGACGTGCAGTGTGGCTGCCCGCCTCTCGGTGAGAGCGAGCGGTGTTGTGGTTTGCATGGTTTCTCCTGGTTTGGGAACCCAATCGCTCCGAGCGGTTCGACCGGGTTGTTCCTGTTCACCCACCATTGTAGTGGATGTCAAGACATATGTCAAGCGGTTCGGGGTCAGCCGAAGTAGTACCGCCAGACGTAGGCGGCGTGACCGTTCGCGATGAGAGCGAGGGTGAGGATGGTGAAGGCGAGCACGAGCAGGTGTGCTGCGACTCGCTGGTTGTGGTTGTGGTTGTGCATGTGATCGCTCCTGGTTGTGGACTGGTTGTGGTTTGGGGACCCAATCGCCGGGGTCCGGCGCCCGCGGTGCGGGTGGGGGTGGGCTGCGCCGGCCACGGGCGAACGTGCGTTCGGGGTGGGGGCGCGGCAGTGCCCCACCACGGGTGGGTGGTGGGGCACTGGGCTGAGTCGTTGCGGCTACCGCTTGGCGAACGCCTTCCCGATGCGGAACATCAGGGCGACGCCTTCCCGCACGTTCTCGTCGCCTTCGTCTCCATCTCGGGCGATGAGCGCCTGGGCGATGGTGGCCTGCACGTCGGTCGGCTTGCGTGTCTTGGGGTCACGGCCGACGGACTGGGCAAGCTGCCGTCGCCCGATGGCGTGCACCACATCGGCGAGAGTTTCGGCGAGCTGGTCATCGGTGAGGGCTGCGAGGAGCTGGGCGGGTGTTTCGGTTGGCCGGTTGGTGCCGTCCTGGTCGAACTGGTCGACCGGGTCGGCATCGCCGGGCTTCTTCTCACCCGCTGGCACGACGGTGCCGTCGGCCTGAACGGTCACGGTCTTGCCGTCGGTGACGGCTTTGCGTGCTGCGTCCTGGGCGGCCTTGGCTGCCTTGCGCTTCTGCTCCTTCTGCTCCCACGCTTCGGGGTCACTCTGACGTTCGATGCGTGCAGCGATCTCGGCATTCGCCTTCTTCGCTGCTGTCGCACGGCTCGTGCTGGTCGGTGGGGCATCGTCGGCCTTCTCCGGCTGCTGCCGGGTGAGTTCCGCTGCGATGATCTCCCGACCCTCGCCGATGATGTCGGCGAGCGCCCGGTTTGATTCGAGCTTCTCAGCGTCGATCTGCGACCATTCGGTGCCTGCGAGGACGTGGGAGGCAACGGCGATCAACTCGGTGACGGATACGAGGATCGTTCCGTCGGGCTGAGCGTCCGGTGCGACGTCGAGGTCGGGCAGGGTCATGCCGTCGTTCTTCGCGTAGTGCTCGAACACGGCCCATGCCTTCACCCGGTCCCGCATCTGCTGCCACGAGTATCCGTTGGCGATCTGCTTCTCGGACATCAGTCCGTGAAACTCGCGGAACGCTCCGTTGATAGAGGTTTCCGCCATCATCCCCTTCAGTCGTGCGACTGCGAGGGATGCGCCGCCTTCAGTCCACTCATCCGAGGAAAGCTGCGCCCAATGGGCGACGGCTCGTGCGATCTGCTCGGCTTCCCGATAACCAGCCGCGAGGCTGGCCAACTGGTGCCCGAGAACCGCACCCCGTGCAGCGGCAGCACTCTGCAGGTCTTGGGCGACAAGCTCCATACGGCGCTCAGCCTTCATCTCTGCGGTGTTCTGCCACTCGACACCGATCGAATCGGCGAACGTGGTTTCGGTAGCTGCAACGCCAGGGGTCGTGTTCATGGTTGGTTCTCCTGTTCAGGGAGACACCGTCACAGAGGACGGCACCAGGAACCCGCAACATGCACAGAGGCGCCGCTGCGGGCCTCTGACGCTGCTCTCTGTTCAGATGTCAAGGTGCGTCGGTACCAGTCGGTACCGCTCACCCACCACCCTACACCAGACGTCAAGCGGTATGTCCAGACGTACAGGGGAAGTGACCAACACCACACCCACCACACGACAACACACGACAAGACGACGACCACCAGGCGGTCGACGAGATTGGGAACCCAAACAACACAACCCGAAGGCACTGCCGAAACGGCGCACACTCAGGCTTTCATGGCCATGTCCCCCGTGTCCCCACGCCTGCACGAGGTCGACGAGGTACAGGTCGGCCACCCTCCCACGCACGGCACGAGCACGAGCACAAGCATCGAGAACGGGAACCATTCCCACTCCCGCCCGACCCGCCACCCCACCCCACCCCACCCCCCCCACCCCCGCAGGGGGCCCCGTACGCCTGAGTTATATGGTCATCTCGCCCAAATTTTGGGGGATTTTTTCACTCTCCGTCTACCAACTGTGAATGGGATGGCATGTGGTTCCACTTGGCCACGGGGCTGGTATGGCCGGTTTTTCACTGTGGGTGGCGGTTGGCTGCTGCTGGTAGTTCACTGCCTGGGCCGGGTTTGGGGTCCCAATTGGGCGGGTTGGGTTCGTTTGACGGGTGGGGGATGATGCAGGCGTGGAACTCTACGAAGG
>Ga0099850_1001632_pt1 | contig 10543 bp, 10 predicted proteins | sample CB_VirMetaG_5_FD_79182 | JGI IMG/M metagenome (GOLD analysis project Ga0099850, IMG submission 79182) | Freshwater to marine saline gradient viral communities from Chesapeake Bay - CB_1508_1D Viral MetaG | ecosystem: Environmental > Aquatic > Marine > Coastal | place: USA: Chesapeake Bay...
AGGTCGTGGCTGATGCCTTGGTGGAGATGGAACGGGAACGTGACCACGCCTCAGCGGAACTCGGGGAGTTGCGGGCCGGGGTCTCCGGCCAGTTGAAGTTGGGTGCTGAGGCGCAGGTTCAGCTCGAGCAGGCCCGTGAGGAGATAGAGGACCTGCGGGCCAAGCTGCGTTCTGAGCAGGGCGCTCGAGGCGGTCTGACCCGTAAGGTAAATGAGCTCGAGGGCCAACTGAAGCTGGTTCAGGGGTTCGGCGATGAATAGCGTGCTACGCTAACACATTATGGCTGAGCCCAAAGACGAAACGCTCCGTATGCTGAAAGAGGCGTACGGGGCTCAGTTCATTGTAGACCGTTACCAAGACGGCTTGACGGCAATCCACAACCGTTTGCAGGATTTTTGGCTCAACCATAGTTTTGTGCTAGGGCACCAGTGGATCGATGTGTATGAAGATTCACAGGTCCGTGAAGTGCCGATGGAGCCAGGCCGTGAACAGATCACGGTCAACCGTCTGTGGCCCGCTGCCCGAATCATTGTTGCCAAGGCGACACAGCGTGAACTCACCTTTGAGGTGCCCCCTACGTCATCTGATGACGGGAGTGTGCGTGGCGCCCGCATTGCTGAGTCTGTGTTGCGTTCCACCTGGCGGGACCACCGTTGGGAGGAGCTGAGGGAGAAGCTCGTTTGGACAACCCTCAAAGGAGGAACCGGGGCACTATGTATCGACTGGGATTCAGACGCCACAACGCCATCGGTCGGGCCTGGAACAGAATCGAGCAGGGGGGACACGGTAGAGCAGGCTCTGTCTATCACCGAGTTCGTGGTAGAGCCAGGGGTCCGAGACGCCGAGACGGCGCGGTGGTGGATCAAGGTCCAGTCTTTGCCACCGGAAACGGTGAGGAGTGCCTACGGCCTAGCGGAGACCCCGAAGGCTGACGTACACATGGGCACGTCTGCCCTGCACCGCAAGTTGGTTTCCACTGCGGGGCTTGGCACGGACACGGCGGCAAGCGGCGGCACTAACCCTGACCTGACGCTTGTGTTGACGTACTATGAGCGCCCCAACGCCATGTGCCCCAAGGGCCGGATCTCTGTTGTTGTTGGGGATGAGATTGTTCACGGCGACAACCCCGAAGCCGGGGAAGAGATGCCGTGGCCGTTCCCGTTCAAGGACCGCCTTAATCTGGTGATTGTCCGGGAAACCATTCAGGAGCACGAGTGGCTCGGGCAGACCGTTCTCTCGCAGGCGAGAGGTGTGCAGGCCGCTTACAACGCTGCGTGGACTTCCATTATCGAGCACATGCGCACGGTTTCCAACGCCCGTTTGGCTGTGCCGCAGTCTGCGATGGATCTGATTGATGAGTTCACGGATCTGCCTGGTGAGATTGTCCCCTTCCCTGACGGCGGGTCCCCGCCGTTTTACCTGTCTCCGGCGCAGCTTCCGGCGTGGCACATTGACCTGCCGATCAACTTGGCGAACGAGATGGACGACCTTCTCGGGGTACATGACATCTCCCGTGGTTCATCCCCTGCCAATATCGAGTCGGGCTTCGGGCTCTCAATCCTCGCTGAGCAGGACTCCACCCCTGTAGGCCGGCTCTCTAAGGAGATCGGGGCTGCGTTCAGTAAGCTCGGCACGCTGGTGTTGCAGGTGATGGAGAAGTCCGTCAAGGGCAAGCGCACCAGCATGGTGTCTGAGAACGGCCAGCCCCCGATGTCGACGGACTGGAACGGTAAGGACCTTCTCAACCAGACGTACGCCCGTGTCCCGTTGGAAAGCATTGTGCCCCGCAACCGCGCGGCGCAGCTTCAGCTTGCCAAGGACCTACAGGCCGGCGGTCTGATCACCAACCTCGATGAGTTCATTGCGGTTGCTGATCTAGCTGACGGCACACAGATTTTGGAGAAGGTGTCGCCCGACACGGCCCGTGCCCGCCGGGAGAACCACGCCTTCCGGGCGGGCAGGGGGGCCTTCCCCGCCGACTTCGACAACCACGAGCTGCACATCCGGGAGCACAACGTGTTCCGTAAGTCTCAGGCGTATGAGATGTTGACGGATGAGGAACGTGAGGTTGTTGACCTCCACATTGATGCTCATGTAACGATGGCTGCCGAGGAGCAGGGCCAGATTCAGGCTGCTTCTGCTATTGGCGGGTCTGCTCTTGCTTCTGCTCCGACGGCGCAGGAAATCCCGGTACCGGATGACATGATGGCATTCGCTCCGCCTGACATGGGCATTCAGCCCCCGTCAGGTGATACCATTCCAGATATTCCATTGCCCCCTCTGGTTTAGCCGCACTAAGGAGAACCCATGCCAGATGAACCTACTGACGTAGCTCTAGCTGCGGAAGCATCCACACCTCCGCCTGCACCGCCACCGGAGCCGGAAGTGGACCTAGAACCCGTAGGTGAAGACCTGCCGGAGTCCGCCAAGGAGATGATCCGCAAGGCACGGGAAGAGGCTGCTGCCCGCCGTGTAGAGCACAGGCCGTACAAGGAAGCGTTCCAGGGTTTCGAGGACAACGAGCGGGCCTACCTGCTCGATGTCATTCGGATGGCTGCCGGTTCCGAAGAGGAGCAGCGTTTCGCTGCGTCAGAGTTTCAACGAATTGCTTCTGTGTTGACAGGAGAGGACATGACCCCCGAAGAAACCGAACAGGCCGTTGCTGACGGCGATACCGCTACGGAGCCGGAAGCCCCGGCGATCTCCCCTGCCGACATCCAGAGCATGATTGCCAAGGCGCTCGAGGACGACCGCAAGATCCGTGCTCAGGAGCAGGAGGTGGATCAGCGGGTTGCACAGATCCGGGAGCAGGCCAAGGAGCTTGGGTTTGAGCACGGCACCCCGAAGTACCAGGTGTTGATGACGATTGCCCGCTCTCAGACGGACGGCGACCTTCAGGCTGCCGCCGAGGCGTACAAGGAGATGGTTGCTGCCGAGGCCCCGAAGCCTGCGGATGACGGCCCGAAGTGGCCGGTTATTCCGTCTACGGTTGGTAACCCTCCGCCTGCGGGCGGGAAGCCCGAGTGGGTGGGGGATGTCGGAAAAACTTCGGCAGCTTTGAAGGAATGGTTGTCATCCCGCCCCGGATGATGTAGATTCCTGTGTGGGCCTTTTGCCGGGCTCACCAACTAACTAACCAATAACTATTGGGTAACTCTGAGATGGAATCCCGGTCCGCTTGCGCGGGCCGGGGTTCTGTGCTTTACTAGTTCTGACAGCCAGGTGCTGCCGATAAGCCGACTGGGCCAGGTGCCTGCAGGCGATCCCCACGGGTAGATCCCGCAGTAAACCCACTATCCCTTCCCAGCCCTAAAGGGGGCTTATCATGGCACAGACGTTTTCTAACGCTGACTCTGCTCTGAAGGAGTTCTATCTCCCGACGATGCGTGAGCAGCTAAACAACTCTTTCCCCTACCTCCAGTCCATTGTTCGTGACACCGAGAACGTTGAGGGTCGGCGTGCCGTCCTCAGCCTGCACACCGGACGCTCCGGTGGTGTTGGTGCTCGAGCTGAGACTGGCACTCTTCCCACTGCTGGCTACCAGCGGACCGCTGAGGAACGGATTCCCGTTGTTCAGCAGACCGGGCGCATCCAGCTTTCGGTGAAGGTCATCAAGGCGATGTCCTCGGACCAGGGTTCGTTCGTGCGAGCCGTTGAGTTCGAGACTAAGGGCATCATGGAGGATCTGAAGTTTGACGTGAGCCGTCAGCTTTTCGGCACCTCGGACAGCATCATCGCTGCCTGCGCTTCGGAGGCCGCCAACGTCATCACGCTGGCGACCACCACCACTCAGACTCAGATGCGTCAGTTCTACGTCGGTATGCTCATCGACCTCGGCACTGCCGCTGATCCGACTCTGAAGGGCAGCGCCCTCGAGATCACTGCGATTTCGGCTTCCGGCCTGACGCTCACCGTGTCGGGCACCATCTCCGGTGCTGCGGTCACCACCACCGACCGGATCTTCCGGGCTGGTGCTGCGGCTGCTTCCACCAGCTACGAGCTCACTGGTCTTCCGACCATTGTCAACAGCTCCGGCACCCTGTTCAACGTCAACCCCACCACCCATCCTGATTGGGTGTCGGTTGTCAACGCCAACAGCGGTACCAACCGGGCAGCGACCGACAACGTGTTCGAGAAGACGATGGATGACATCTTCGTCGCTGGCGGGGTTGACCCCGACATGATCGTCACCAGCTTCGGTGTGCAGCGTAACTACGCTGCTCAGCTCAAGACACAGAAGCGCTTCGACAGCCCCCCGACCAAGCTGGCCGGCGGCTACGACGCTCCGACTGTTACCACTCCCCGTGGGACGATCGCCTTCATGGTGGATCGTTTCTGCCCCGAGAACACGGCATTCGTGCTCAACTCGGCGCACATGAAGGAGTTCGTGATGGACGACTGGGACTTCATGGACGACGACGGCGCTGTGCTCAGCAGGGTTGCTAACACTGCTGCGTATGAGGCTGTTGTTCTGAAGTTCCACGAGCACGCCACTGACAAGCGGAACGCCCACGGCCGGATCGACGATCTGTCCGAGAGCTGATAGCTCTCCTGCTGTGCGGTAGCAGGATCACTGGAGGCCCCGGCTAGCATGGGGCTGGGGCCTCCGGTTCTGCTACTCTGACAAGAACGAAGGAGTTCTAATGGCAGCAACCACTTCTGTCACCAAGCAGGGCGTGTGGGGCGACACCAAGTACGGCATTGTTGAGGTCACTCTCGACTCCTCGTACCCAACCGGCGGGGAAGCCATTGACTTTCCTGCGGCTCTAGGCTGGAACAGCCTTACGGGTCTGGTGTCCGTCAACTCGACTTCTGCAACTGGCTATGTCCCCCAATGGGATTCGGGCAACGCCAAGATGCTTATGTACGAAGCCGGTGCTGACGCAGCGGCTCTTGATGAGGTGGCTAACACCACCGATCTATCCGCAGAAACGATGACCTGCTTGGTCATCGGGGTCTAGGAGGACCAATGGCTGCAACTGTTTCAGCAGAATACTGGCGGGATGTTGCCCGCCCCCTCAACTCGTCGGTTGAGAAGTATTGGGGGATCTTCCAGGTCACCCTTGACTCCTCGTACCCGACTGGTGGCGAGGCTCTCGACTTCACATCGTTGTCTGACTTCGCCACGGTTGAGCTTGTTGTCCCGGTCAATTCGAGTTCGGCCAACGGGTACGTCCCCCAGTGGGACGCCACCAACAGCAAGCTGATGATGTACGAGGCCGGCGCCGATGCCGCTGCGCTGGACGAGGTGGCTAACACCACTGACCTCAGCGCTGAAACCATCGTCGTGATGGTGTTCGGAACCCGGTAGCAATGACTGAGTCCATCCATGCTGGGCTTCAGGTCTACGAGCGTTGGGTCGATCTCGAAGTACAGGACGTGCAAAGGCGTCTTGCCGAGATCGACCCAAATCTCGTGCTTGTGAAAGCACCCACCCCCAAGTACCCGAAGCGGTTCGGTGTCATCTGGAACGGACCGGACGGCCAGTGGCACGGCGTGTGCTTCCACAACGAACCGAACTCTGCCACCTTGCAGGGACTCCCCACGCAGATTCAACTATATGACGCAGCGTCCCCGGTGAACAGCCGGGAACGTGCGTTTGAGCGGGACCTGAGGTTGGCGGAGGAACGGCAGAAAGCCGAAGAAGCGAAACGTCAGGAATCCATCGTTGAATCAGCCCTCCGCTCCTACCATGCTCTCGGAAAAGACACCGGAGAGGGACGTAAAGTCGTCTCGTTTCGTTGATCCTTTTGAGGATGACACTCCGCTCGAATGCAGCCTCGAGAACCCTGAGGTATGCGAGAGCTGCCAGTAAGCTAGGATAGTGGGATGGCACAGCAACTGAGTGACATCCGCACAGACGTGCGGGAAGCCGGCAACTACTCTTCTAGTGACGGCAATGTCTCGGATGCTGTGATGACCCGTGTAATCAACCGGGCACTCCGCAGGATCTCCGCCGAGTTTGATTGGCCGTGGCTCTACGCTGAGGAAACAATCTCCACGGTGGCGGGGACCACGGACTACAACCTCCCTACCCGTTGGGCTAAGACGGCGTGGCTGTCCGAGGAGAACGTTGGCCTTCTGCGGCCAGCAACCCACAAGCAGTCACGGCGGTGGATTGAGCAGGCAACCCGTGTGACGGGACGCCCGGTGTATTACACCCACGAGGGCGCGTCACAGATTCGCCTGTTCCCTGCCCCGGACGCCGTGTACAGCGTTGACCACGGGTACTACACCTACGAGGCGGCGCTGTCCAATGACACCGACACTCCCGCTATCCCTGACCCGTACGACGATCTGGTTGTGTGGAAGTCCCTGGAGTTCCTTGCGATCCGGCGAGGTGAGCAGGAGTTGATGCAGAACGCCCGCAGGATGTACCAGGATCAGCTCCGTGTTGTCACGGACAATGTGCGGGCTTCCAAGGAGTTTGCGTCCATCAAGACCCGTCAGGACTGGTAACTGTGCCTGTCATCAAGTGGGATGATTTCACCGGAGGCGAGTACGGCGGGCTCTCTCCCGGCCTACAGAGCGCTAACCAGTGGACCGGCCTCAACATGCTTGTCTACGACGACGGCCGCATCGGCCCCCGTGGCGGGATGAACAGTATTGTTACCTCCGGGTTGACGATTGTGGACTCTTTTGTCTCTGCTGTTGCAGTTGGTAACTACTTGTTAGTGCATGCAAAGACCGGAGCGACTTCTCATGTAGTTTACGAATGTGAGATAGATGTTACGTCAACATATACACACACACTCGCAGGTACCTCACCGACCTATGGTGAGGACACTGGGGGGTGGGTCGCTGTTGATGGATCTACTGCGTACCTAGCCACTTACCAGGGGTCTATTTACAAATGTACTACTGGGTCCCCTGGCGGTGTTGCTGCTGTGTTCACTGCTGCTGCTGGGGACCAGGGCACACCTATCGCTAAGTACCGTGATCGCCTTTACTCAGCCGGGTACAGTAATACTGTCCGTTATTCAGTTGCTGCGGATTTCGATGATTGGGCGTCAACCCCCGGAGACGGGACCGATTCAGGTAACTTCGTCGTTGGTGGGCAGGGAAATAAGATTCGTTGGATGGGGACCGTTCAAGACCAGTTGTGGTTTGTCTTGGAGAACGGGGAGCTGTGGGCGTACCAGGGCGTGCCAGGAAGAGACTCACTGCGGCAACTACATCCTGGAAAAGCTGGTGGCTCTGGTCTTGGATCTACGTTTCCCGTGGTGGACCAGCCAGGGGGGCTAGCGGTCGTAGGCGGGGCTCAAGCTTTGGTTGGTGGTGAGGCGTACTTCCCCCGCCCTATTACTTGGACAACTGGCGGTGTTGTCGCAACAAACTACCTTGCGCAGAAACTAGTTGAACAAGAGTCGGCGTACCCATATTCTGACATTGGAAGTGTTGTTGGTGCGTCCACCACGCATGAAGATGACGGTGCAGTGGTCATGTTCTCGGACACCTCCGGTAGTAATGACGAGTCCTACACCTGGATCAAGAGAAATGGGGCATGGAGCTACCACAAGTTTGTTCCGTCGGGGATCGGAACGTCACCCGGTGGCCCTACCCCTCGTGCCGTGGCCTGCACCCCGCAGGGTGTGTTGTGGCTTCTCATCTCATCCAACTCTGAGACAGATCTGTGGCCCTGCTACACGATCATCAACGCCAACAAGCCGGGGGATGGGGCGCAGACGTATGCGTACCACCGTCAGGGGGACGTGTTCTCCTCCGGCACAGAGACAACGCAGCACGTAGACAACTGCACCTTCCAGACCTCCTACTACATGGAGCCGTCCGGCAAGGACATGACGATCCGGCGGGTCATTATTGAGTTCATGGCGTTTGACACCAACTCGTCGGACACCAACCACTTCGATCCGACGATCGAGCTCCGGGCCTCCGACGACGGCCAGGAGCAGACAATCACGCTTGATTCCTGGGATGAGGCCAACGCCAGTGCTACATCCAGCGGTTCACCACGCCGGCATGTGGTTACCCCCAACGGCGCTATCCAGTCCACAATGTTTGCTGTCAAGTTGAGCAACATCCGGGGTGTGGCTATCGAGTCGGTCCGTGTGGAGTTCGATACAGATGACACAGCCAGGCGATAATAGGTTCCGCTATCTGCGGAACGATGACATTACGGATCGCCAATCGCTCGAGTGGTACCTCGATGGCGTTGAGTTAGATGTCCTCAACTACGGTGTGCCGCAGGTCACATCGTCCACTCGGCCCGATTTCCCAGCCACAGGCAAGGTGATCTACGAGACGGACACTGAGCGTTTGCTCATCTATGACGGTACGGAGTGGACGCCTCCGATGAACGTGGCCTGGGGTGTCGATGACTCTGTGACTTCTGGAGTGGGGCTGTACACCCTTACGAGCGGTAATGCTGCTACGTGGACACAGAGCGTGACACTCCGTTCTGACCGTAAGTATCTCATCACTGGAACTATCACGGGTGTGCCTTCTGACATCACAGAGGCGGGTGGGGTGGATGAGATGACCCGTATGCAGCTCACGGCTGCTTACAATGGTGTTACGTTCGACCAGAGCCGTTTTGGGTTCGAGGAATACTATTGGTCAGACTACGCCACGGCGCATGTCAATTCCTATGAAGTTTACCGGACCGTTGTACTTCCGGTGAACGGTATTGTGACAGGGACGGGCTCCGCAGCAAACATCACCTTCTCGTTTTCTGATTCGGTCAATCGAGGGTATGACTTTGACTGCGTCAGTAATTTTTGCCGGTTCATAATTACAGATGTAGGCCCCGCATAGCACCCTTGTGCTAATCTGTCAACTATGCCTGATCCAGTGGTGCAAGGTAGCTTTGACGAGCTTGCTAAAGGAGGCCAACTCAGCATTGACGCTGCCGGCGAGCTTGCCGCCAGGCCCACCTCCGCTGTCACGCTCGACTTCTCCAAGATGGACCCTACGTCCGACAGCGGGTACCAAGCGTTCCTACGCCGGCAGGGTGTGTCATCCGGGCGAGCCAACCAGGCCATCGCTGAACGCCTGGACAGGTTGAATCGGGAACGTACACGTTTCCTTGAGGACCAGCAGCTCGGCACCACCCGCAACCAGTACCGCAACCAGCTCCGGGCAGACCGGGCGTTCGAGGATGCTGAACGGGCACGGCAGGACATTGCTGCGGGTCGGGAAGCCGGGCAGTTCCGTATGGACGACATCGCCCGCATGCGTGATGTTTCCATGCAGAACCTCACCCGTGAACAGCAGGTAGGCACCCGCAACACCAACACAGACGCAGCGGCACGGGGTCTGTTCCAGTCCAGTCAGCGGATGGCTGACCTCTCCGATCTGGAGCAGGAGATTGTCCGCATGAGGGCCAACGCCAACCAGGGCTTTGACGCCAACGTGCGGGACGTTGAGGCCAGTCTCCGTGGTCTTGGCCTGGAGGCGGGTGACATTGAGCGGGGTCTTGCCAGAGCTCAGCGTGATTCTGCTACCGGCATTCAGGATTACGCCTTTGACACGGAGCGGGAGCGTATCCGTTACGAACAAGACTACGAGAGAACGCTTGCCGACATCGAGCGGCAGAAGGCCGAAGCTGCTGCGGCTGCTGCGGCTGCCCGTAATGCTGAGTTTGTTAGGGCGCAGCTGAGAACCGCTGAGGCGTGGTCTAATGCTGTTGCGGACAGTACAATTCCACGCCCCGGTAAAGTTGGCGGTGTTGTGCAGAGCGACTGGGACACATACTACGATGAAATCAACAAGAGGATGAGTAACTAAGATGGTCGTACGACGGCCCGTGGGCACTTTTGACCGGACCCGCAAGAATGTCAACAGACTCCGCAACATGGCTGACCTTGGTTCAGCGGGTGCGTACGACAATCCGGGGGACGAGATTGCAGCCGGTGACGCAGCTCTCGCCCGTGCTGCCATTGACAGTGAGCGGCGCAGGCCGTTGCATTCACGCAGGGCTATCGAGATCCCGTACGCTCCGGGAAAGTCTCCTGAAGAGCAGGCTGAAGCGGCCCGTGCAGCGCAGGAAGCAGACCTCGCCCGTATTGAGGAGCAGTATCCGGCGACCACGTACGAGGGTGCGGGGATAGACCGCCGCACCGGGAAGTCCTACGACCCCATTGAGGTCATGCTGGCGCAGCTCCTCGGAGCGGAGCCTGGCGGTCTTCCTGACCTCACCAAGTTGCAGCAGATGGACGCCGACATGCTTGAGTTGGTAACTACCTCTCTTGCCGACGCCCAGGACCGCCGTCTCATGCTCCAGCAGGCCGAAGCGGAGGCGGCCTACATGGAGGAAGACCGGCAGCGGCAGAGGTTCCTCGAGGATCTAGCGATCGCTGAGCAGTTTTTCCCGCAGGATTCTATCCGTGGTGCAGCATATATGTCCGACCTTGCCCGCCAGTATGAAGGCGTTGCCCCCGCAGGACTCGGCGAAGCCACCGACCCCCGCCCCCGCCTTAACCGCATTGTCAGCCGAGGTGTCGGGTCTGTTGTTGACGCTCTCAGCGGCAGGCAGTCCCTCAGTCGGAGGCGGGACCCCGAGATGTCCCTGATGGACGCAGCC
>Ga0099850_1001633_pt1 | contig 10540 bp, 10 predicted proteins | sample CB_VirMetaG_5_FD_79182 | JGI IMG/M metagenome (GOLD analysis project Ga0099850, IMG submission 79182) | Freshwater to marine saline gradient viral communities from Chesapeake Bay - CB_1508_1D Viral MetaG | ecosystem: Environmental > Aquatic > Marine > Coastal | place: USA: Chesapeake Bay...
AAAGTTGTTCACTAGGAGCAACAGCATTAAATGAAATCTACACTAATTTAGGGCCGGGTGCAGGAAAAACTATTGTTGTTACAGGAAACTGGGGAACAGCGGCAGACGATCCCACTATAGCAACAGGTAAAGGCTGGACAGTAACAGGGTAATACCATGTACGAAGCAGGATTTTATAAAAACGAAGAAGGAAATTTATTGTACGGACCTAATTTCGTACTTAACGCTAATTACGAATTGCGAAAAGAAACTAAAGATCAACACACATATCCTGTAGACGGATGGTGGTGGTTTGAAAACGAAACTCAAGCTAGAGAACATTTTGGATTGCCTCCAGCACCACAAAACGACGAATATATATTAGGAGATCCTTATGCCGGAAACGTATAAAAGTTATTTAAATATTATAGGAACGACTGCTTCAACCACTATATTTTCTGGAATTTCTGGAACGGGATTAGTAAATTCCATAAATGTGGCAAACGAAAGCGTATCTAACAGCAATTACATAACTTTAGAATTGGTTCGTGGATCCACAGGATACTCTATTATTACAGGTGCTTTAGTTCCACCAAGAACCTCTTTTCAGGCTGTTGATGCTCCTATAGTGCTGGAAGAAAATGACAGTTTACGAGCAGTAGCAGGATATACATTCGGTATGGATATTATAGTTTCTATGATGCAAATAACTTGACTTTTCTGTTTTTGGGTGTATATTGTGTTTATGTTGGAATATTATAAATTATATCCTGATGTAATCGGACCCCATTTTGCCACAGAACAATCTGCGTGTTTCGATCTTCGAGCGTATCTGGGACCACACCTAACTCATATTACCGGATACTGCCAAAATAACCGTCAATGCGATCAAACTATTTATCAGGGAGCCACAGGTAGATACATTCAAATAGATCCGGGACAGCGTTTGCTGGTTCCTACAGGATTGATATTTAATATTCCTGCAGGCTTTTCTGTTCGTATTCACGCTCGTTCTGGCTTGTCTTTAAAGCAGGGGTTAGTTATGGCTAACGCTCAAGGTGTTATAGATTCAGATTATGTGGAAGAAAGTAAAATTATGATTCTTAACATTTCTACCGAACGCCATCAAATTTATCATGGAGATCGTATCGCTCAGGGCGAAATGGTTCATCAAGAAGTTTACACTCTAGTTCCTACAGAAACTCGTCCAGAACAAAAAACTAATCGTTCCGGTGGATTTGGATCTACAGGAGTACACACATGACTAAAGATGAACTTATTCGTAACCATGAAGATTTGTGTTACGCTGCTCGTGAGTTAATGAAGAAAAAGAATGCAGATTACGCAGGCCAAAACGGTAAAGAACCGTTTGCTAATTTTACTCGTGTGGAAGCCATGGGCATTTGCCCTACAGAAGTTGGTTTTTTGGTGCGAGTGACTGATAAAATGAGTCGTCTGTCTTCGTTTATGGAATCAGGCAAACTTGAAGTTGCCAACGAGTCTTTAGAGGATACAATAGTAGATGTGATTAACTATATGGTACTACTACACTCGTATCTAAAAGACAAGAAGCATGGCTGAATTTTATACTGCGGTACACCAGATCGGTGATCGAATTGTAGAAATTTATTATTCAGGTGGTAAGCGTAGCACAAGGGTATCTCATTATCAGCCTACGTTGTTTGTTCCATCTTTAAAGTCTGATGCTCAATGGAAATCTTTAGACGGTCTTCCTTTAGAAGGATTTCAGCCCGGAAATATTTCTGAATGCCGAGAAACCGTTCAAAGATATTCTTCTGTTGCTAATTTTAAAATTTACGGTAACACAGACTGGGTGGCTCAATATATCGGAGACACTTATCCAGAAGAAATCCAATACGATTATAAAACTCTTCGTATCGGATTCTTAGATATTGAAACCGAATCAGAAAACGGATTTGCTACTCCTGATAATCCTTCAGAACGAATCAACGCTATCACTATAGAAACAGACGGCAAGCGAGTATCGTTTGCTTTAAACGAGTTTGATCTGCCTGATGTAGAGTGTCATGTGTTTGGCGACGAACGCCAAATGCTTCGATCATTCTTGGAATACTGGGAACTTCATTACCCTGATATCATTACCGGATGGAACATCAGATTCTACGATATTCCGTATATCTACGCACGAATTGCCCGGTTGTTTGACGAGAAAACAGCCAAGCGATTGTCTCCTTTAAAGAAAGTTCAAGAAAAGATTATTAATCGTAAAGGAAAAGATCATAATGTGTTTGATCTTTTAGGTGTTGCAACACTGGATTACTACGAGCTGTACATCAAGTTCACTTACACCAATCGTGAGTCTTACAGCCTGAATCATATTGCTAATGTGGAACTAGGAGAAGAAAAACTAGATTACTCTCAATACGACGGAATTAAAGAGTTTTACACTAAAGACTTTCAGAAGTTTATGGAGTATAACTCCCACGACGTTACTCTAGTTCAAAAACTGGACAAGAAACTGAAACTGCTAGAACTGGTGGTGGCTCTGGCTTATAACGCCAAAGTTAATTTTACTGATGTGTTCTCTCAGGTAAAAACTTGGGATTGTATTATCTACCACCATCTGACAACTAAAAAGATTGCTATTCCGTTAAAGCCTCAAGCAGAAGAAAAAACACAACAATTTGAAGGTGCTTACGTTAAAGATCCTCAAGTAGGAATGCACCAGTGGATTGTGTCTTTCGATTTAGATTCTTTGTATCCCCATTTAATTATGGGTTATAATATTTCTCCAGAAACTAAAGATCCACTAGGCAAACGAAATACTCTTACCCCTGATTATATTCTTAATCCTGATACAGAAGAAGCTCAAAAGCAGTTTATTCGATATCAAGATCATTGGGAATACTCTCAAAAGCATAACACAACTATTGCTGCCAATGGTGTGTACTTTGCCCGTGATCGTCAAGGATTCCTGCCCCAACTGATGGAAACCATGTACGAAGAGCGTAAACTGTACAAGGAAAAAATGTTGGACGCTAAACGAAGATTAAAAGATCTTTCTAAAACCGCTCCACAAACTGAACGAGACCGATTAGATTTTGAAATTACCAAGTATCATAATTTTCAACTTGTCCGAAAAATTCAGTTAAATTCGGCGTTCGGCGCAATCGGAAATCCTTTCTTTAGGTTTTACGATATTGATTGTGCAGAAGCCATTACAGTTTCGGGAAAGTTGGCTATCCGTTGGATTGAACAAGAGTTAAACAAGTATCTGAACAAACTAGTAGGAACTACAGATATAGATTTCGTTATTGCATCCGATACCGATTCGGTGTATCTGTGTCTAGATCGTGTGGTTCAAAAGATTTTCAAGAATTCCACAACAGATGCAAGAATTACAGAAACGCTTGAAAAACTTTGTAAAGATAAGATTGAACCTTTTATTGCTGATCGATACGAAGAACTAGCTAAACGTGTAAACGCATACGCTCAAAAGATGCACATGAAGCGTGAAAGTATTTGCAGCAAAGGAATCTGGACTGCAAAGAAACGATACATGCTTAATGTAATGATGGGCGAAGACGGAGTGCTTCTTAAAGAACCAGAATTAAAGATTATGGGAGTGGAAACTACAAGGTCTAGTACACCACAGATTGTGCGTAAAGCACTTAAGACCGCTATTAGTTTGATTATGACTGAAGGCGAGACTGCTGTTCAAAAGTTTGTGGAAGAATTCCGTGAAGAATTTGAGGTTGCTCCTATAGAAGAGATTGCGTTTCCACGATCTGTAAGTGGAATGGAAAAATATAGTTGTAGAACCGGAGTATATAAAAAGTCTACTCCTATTGCTGTTAAAGGATCTCTGCTTTTCAATTATTTCTTAACCAAAAACGGAATGGATAAAAAGTATAAACTAATAGGTGAAGCAGATAAAGTTAAATTTATTTACTTGAAAGAACCTAATCCTCTTTCAGTTGTAAGTGGAAAAGAGCAAGTTATTGCTTTTATGAATCAAATTCCTAAAGAACTTCACCTAGATAAGTACGTGAACAGAGATCTACAATTTGAGAAATCTTTCAAAGATCCCTTGAAAACCATTCTAGATGTGTTACAATGGAGTGTAGAGTCACGTCCGTCTCTAGAACAATTCTTTGTGTAAGGAAGCACTATGGAAACAACAGTATTAGTAACTCTTTGTGGGTTAATAACAATTATCGTGATATGTGAATGGCTAGACAGAAAATGGAGCAAAGACGAATGAGCTTTTTAAATGATTTAATTAAAGAATCGGGAAATCAATATGCAGGCATGATTGAAGAAGGCATTGAAGGCAGTGATGTTCGTGGATTTATAGACACCGGATCTTACGCTTTTAATGCTCTTGTGTCTGGTTCATTATACGGTGGAATTGCAGATAACAAGATTATTGCTTTGGCCGGTGAATCAGCCACAGGCAAAACTTATTTTTCTATCGGTATGGTTCGTAAGTTTCTTGAAGATCGTAAAGACGGCATGGTGCTGTACTTTGATTCAGAGCAGGCTGTAACTTCAGACATGTTCTTGGATCGTGGTGTAGATCCTAAGCGTGTAGCCGTGTTTCCTGTGGCCACAATTGAAGAGTTCCGTGGTCAGCTAATCAAGATTGTAGACAAGTATCTAGAACAAGATGTGGATGAGCGTAAGCCTCTGATGGTTGTGCTGGATTCGCTGGGTATGTTGAGCACCAGCAAAGAAATGAATGACACTGCTGAAGGCAAGGAAGTGCGTGATATGACCCGTGCTCAGGTTATCAAGAGTACTTTCCGTGTTCTTACTTTGAAGCTTGGTAAGGCAGGTATTCCACTGGTAATGACTAATCACACCTACGATGTGGTAGGTTCATACGTTCCAACCAAAGAGATGGGCGGTGGTAGCGGCTTGAAGTATGCTGCTTCCACTATCGTTTACCTGTCCAAGAAGAAGGATAAGGATGCAGACGGTCAAGTAGTAGGTAACATTATTCACTGCAAACTATACAAGAGCCGTCTCACCAAGGAAAACCAGATGGTGGATGTTCGCCTGAATTACGATAGCGGACTAAATCGTTACTATGGACTTCTTGACATTGCATTAAAATATGATATATTTAAGAAGGTGTCTACTCGTATCGAACTTCCCAACGGCGAGAAAGCGTTTGAGAAGAACATTAACGAAGATCCGGAAAAGTTTTTCACTGAGGAAGTAATGAAGCGTCTTGAAGAGGCAGTAGCAAAAGAATTTAAGTATGGACAGTGATTGAAACCTAAGAAAACTAAGTAATGAAAGATTTTGAAACAGTTCTGCTAGAAGCCCTCATTTTTCGTGAGGACTTCTACAAGAAAGTTATTCCTTTCATCAAGAAAGAATACTTTCACAACAAACCAGTGCAGATGCTCTGGTCTTGTGTTCACGATTTTATCATTAAGTATAACGCTTGCCCATCCAAGGAAGCAGTCAGTATTTGTCTAGAAAAGTTTAAAGGAATTAGTCAAGGCGAATATGATCAGTGTATGGAAATGTTGTCTGATTTCAGTAAGAAGTCTGCTGAAGAACACAATCTGGACTGGCTTGTAACAGAAACTGAAAACTTCTGCAAAGAAAAGGCTCTTTACAATGGAATCATGGAATCCATTCAAATTATTGATGGAAAGTCCAAAGACAAAACAAAGACTGCTATTCCAGATATTTTATCTGGTGCTCTTGCAGTTAGTTTTGATACTCATATCGGTCACGATTACTTGGAAGACTCAGAACAACGATACGAATTCTACCATACCGTAGAAAAGCGTATTCCTTTTGATCTGGAATTCTTTAATACCATTACTGCTGGCGGAACTCCTACGAAAACATTGAATATTGTTATGGCAGGAACAGGCGTAGGCAAGTCTTTGTTTTTGTGTCATCACGCAGCCAACTGTCTTAGCCAAGGCATGAATGTTTTGTACATTACGTGTGAGATGGCAGAAGAACGAATCGCGGAACGTATAGACGCTAATCTGCTAGACACAACTCTGGATTCTTTACGAGATCTTCCTAAAGATGTGTATGATCGCCGTATTGATAATTTAAAGAAAACCGTTAAAGGTAAACTGATTATTAAAGAGTATCCTACTGCTAGTGCCAGCACTAATCATTTTCGTATTCTGATTGATGAGTTATGGTTAAAGAAACGATTCAAGCCTGATATTATTGTTGTGGATTATCTTAATATTTGTGCGTCTTCCAGAATGAAAGCAGGAGCAGTAAACTCTTACACTTACATTAAGGCTATCGCTGAAGAACTTCGCGGATTAGCCGCAGAACGAAACGTTCCTATCTGGTCTGCCACTCAAGTTAATCGTACAGGATTCTCTAACACTGATATCGGTCTGGAAGATACATCAGAATCTTTTGGTCTGCCTGCTACAGCGGATTTTATGTTTGCTTTAATCTCTACAGAGAAACTAGACGAGATGAATCAGATCATGGTTAAACAGTTAAAGAATAGGTATAATGATACTGTTGCTAATCGTAAGTTTGTGGTTGGTATCAACCGTGCCAAAATGAAATTATACGATATTTCAGGAACAGATCAGCCTATGATGGCTGACGGAAATATTGAAGTAGAAGAGGAAGAAGAAGAAATTAAATTCCAAAATAAATTTAAGTCGAAAAAATTTAGTGATTGGAAAGTATGAGCATGTTTATTGATAAAAAATTTATCAACTTAGTGTCTCCAAAGTTAGAACGATTTGCTTGGAAAAAAGAAGATCTGGCTAACTGCAGGTGTCCTCTTTGTGGTGATTCTTCAAAAAACAAAGTAAAAGCTCGTGGTTACTTTTTTCAAAAGCAAGGCGAATTCTTTTATAAGTGTCACAACTGTAACATCGGTCTTAACCTTTATAATTTCCTAGATAAAGTGTCACCTAATCTCACTAAAGAATATAGTTTAGAGAAATGGAAAGACGGCAAACCATCTAAAATTAAAAAGGAATCCTCAAAGCAAATGGTATTCAAACAGAAACCAAAAAAGAATTATAGTATCGAATTACCGTCCGTAGCAGAACTTCCACCTAATCATGTGTGCAGGCAATTCGTTGAAGCAAGACGAATTCCTAAAGCAGCGTGGAAATACTTGTATTACACCAGTGATTTTGGTGGTTGGGTTCGTACTATTAACCCTGAAAAGGTTGGATTAGAACCTGATGCTCGTTTAGTTATCCCTATTATAGACCATAAAGGTCATCTAGTAGGAGCCCAAGGCAGAATCCTTCAGTTATCTAAAGACCGAAACTCTAGAAATTCTGCACGTTATATCACTATTAAAGTGGAAGGCCAAGAAAAACGATGCTGGTATGGTATGGATCGTTTAGAAAAATACGGAACTGTGTATGTTGTAGAAGGCCCTTTAGACTCTTTGTTTATTCCTAACTGTTTAGCCACAGTAGGCATGTCTGATGTTTTTAACACACCAGAAGAAATTAAAACACGGTCTGTGGTATACGCAATGGATAATGAACCTAGAAACCCACAAGTTATTCAAACGATGGAAAAGCTTGTAGAACAAGGAAAAAAGGTGTGTGTTTGGCCACCAGAAATTAAATGCAAAGATATAAACGACATGATTATGGGTGGTTTAGACACCAAAGAAATCATAAATATTATTAATAAGAATGCAGTTTCAGGTTTAGAAGCCCAGATGAGGATCAATAAATGGAAGAAAATCTAGAACCAGAGGAAGAAAGAGAACACGAAGAACTTCATATTGATACAAATAACCCTCTGTTTGTTTTTTGTTTTATGTTTATGGAATACGTTAAAGAAATTGATCCTGAATTGTATACTAAAGCACACAAATACGCACACGATCACACAGATTTAGATATTACTGATTTTGAAATTGGAGAGTTTGAAGAAATTGAAGAAGATGAAGATTTAGATGATGAAGAAAGTGAATACGAATCAAATTATGATGACGACGAATTCGAAGCAAACAATTAAAGTATTGGACAAAGGACATGTGGAATATATCGAACATATGGGCTCGGATCTTACGGTGGTCAATGCTGCTAGGGTCTCATTCGCTAAAACCAGCGGGTGGGAAACCGATGAAAATGGCAATAGTAAGTTATCTACAAAAGACCAAAGGCTCATCCGATATCTGGCTGAACACAACCATTGGACTCCCTTCGCACATCCGCAAATCACGCTTCGGATTAAAGCACCAATCTTTGTCAGAACCCAACTTTTCAAACACAAAGTCGGCTTCACAGAAAACGAAGTATCTCGCAGGTACGTAACAACAGAACCTGAAATTTATATTCCGGACTGGCGTTCTGCTCCTACAAACGGAGCAAAACAAGGAAGTTCTGATTTTATCTACGATCCGATTGTAGAAGATCTAGATCGAATGTACAATAAAATTAGCTTGGAATCTGTGGAAATATACAATCAGTTACTGGAAGAAGGCGTTGCTCCAGAGCAAGCACGGTCCGTATTGCCGCAAGGCACCTACACCGAGTGGTGGTGGACAGGATCTCTCTCAGCGTTCGCTCGTGTCTTTAAACAGCGTATAGATGCCCATGCTCAATGGGAAGTGCAGAGGTACGCCGAAGCAATTGGAAAAATAATTCAGCCGCTGTTTCCGGAATCTTGGGCCGTTCTGACCCTAAATAAACTTACTTAAAGGAGAAAATTAAGCATGCACTTACCTACACCTTATCAGGAATTTATTCATCTTTCACGTTACTCGCGTTGGCTAGAGGAGGAAGGCCGTCGTGAGACATGGGAAGAAACTGTGGATCGTTACTTTAATTACTTTGATAAACATCTTAAAGCTAATACGAAGTGCAAGCTTGATAAGGAAACTCGTGAAGAACTTCGCCAAGCAGTATTAAATCTAGAAGTTATGCCTTCTATGCGTTCTCTTATGACTGCAGGAGAAGCACTAGACAGAGACAATACTGCAGGATACAATTGTTCGTATGTGGCCGTAAATCGTGTTCGAGCCTTTGATGAAATTCTTTACATTCTTATGTGCGGAACAGGTGTAGGTTTTTCTGTGGAGAGACATTATGTTGATAAACTTCCTACGATTGCTGAAGAATTTACCAATTCAGATACTACAATCATTGTCCAAGACAGCAAGGCTGGTTGGGCTAAAGCTTACAAGGAACTTGTCTCCTTACTTATTGGTGGTCAAATTCCAAGATGGGACCTATCTAAGATACGCCCTGCTGGTGCCCGACTCAAAACATTTGGAGGTCGTGCGTCTGGACCAAAACCATTGGATGATCTGTTTAGGTTCACTGTGGATACATTTAGAAGAGCAGCAGGAAGAAAACTCACTTCCATCGAATGCCACGATATTGTCTGCAAGATTGCGGAAATTGTCGTGGTCGGAGGGGTACGTAGATCGGCTCTTATCAGCCTTTCAAATCTTACCGATGAACGGATGCGTGATGCTAAGACTGGAGCATGGTGGGAGGCGAATCCTCAAAGAGCACTTGCGAATAATAGTGTAGTGTATAAAGAAAAACCAGAAATTGGTACATTCATGGAAGAATGGGTTTCGTTATACAAAAGCAAGAGCGGTGAACGAGGTATTTTTAACCGAGATGCTTGCCAGAAGACTGTAGCCAAACTTGGTGATCGACGTGATGCTACCTACGAGTTTGGTACAAATCCATGTTCTGAAATTATTTTACGAGATCGTGAGTTCTGTAATCTAACAGAAGTTGTGGTTCGACCAAACGATACTGTAGAATCTCTGGCTCGCAAGGTTCGCCTAGCAGCTATTCTAGGCACATGGCAAGCTTCTCTAACCAACTTCCCGTATCTTTCCAGTGAATGGAAACGAAACTGTGAGGAAGAAGCCTTATTAGGAGTATCTCTTACAGGCATTCTAGATAATGCCATGATGCGAGACACGCACGGTCTTAAAGCTAATCTTAATAATCTGAAAGAAGTAGCCATCAAGACTAACGCAGAATGGGCTAAGAAACTTGGTATTAATCCTGCTGCAGCTATTACTTGCATCAAACCAAGTGGTACAGTTTCACAACTTACCGATTCTGCTTCAGGTATTCATGCACGCCATAACGAATATTATATTCGTACTGTTCGTGCGGACCGCAAAGATCCTCTTTGCCAGATGATGATTGAAAAAGGATTCACTCACGAGCCTTGCGTGATGAAGCCAGATTCGGTTATGGTGTTTTCTTTCCCTATGAAAGCAGAGGGATCGGTTACTCGTAACGATATGACTGCTATTGAGCATCTAGAGTTGTGGCTAGCGTATCAACGTCATTGGTGCGAACACAAGCCTAGTATCACTGTTACTGTACGAGAACACGAATGGATGGAAGTAGGTGCATGGGTGTACAAACATTTTGATGAAATTAGTGGTATTTCTTTCTTACCCCATTCTGATCACTCGTATCGCCAAGCTCCATACCAAGACTGCACTAAAGCTCAATACGAAGAGCTTTTAGCTGCAACTCCTAAAGATGTAGATTGGAGTGAGTTGAAGAAGTGGGAAAATAGTGATACCACAGTTGGAACACAGTCGTTTGCTTGT
>Ga0099850_1001636_pt1 | contig 10534 bp, 19 predicted proteins | sample CB_VirMetaG_5_FD_79182 | JGI IMG/M metagenome (GOLD analysis project Ga0099850, IMG submission 79182) | Freshwater to marine saline gradient viral communities from Chesapeake Bay - CB_1508_1D Viral MetaG | ecosystem: Environmental > Aquatic > Marine > Coastal | place: USA: Chesapeake Bay...
GATGGTGGTTGCGGTTGCGGTTGCGATGATTAACACTATATTTGTGGTGGACTTAAAACATTGAGCAATGTTCGGATTAGACAAAATTATTGATTCTCGGATTCAAGATTTAATTCACAAAATTTCAGAGCAAACGGGAGAGCCGATTTCAGAAATTAAAGTGCTTTTAACACTTGACAAGGAAACGGGAAAAACGATTGCATACTCCGTAGTGAATGGAAAAGCGGGAAGGAGAATTTCATTAAAAGAGGTTTAAAAATGGCATACGCAAGTGGTATAAATCTTCGGTCTTGGTCGAAAAATGTGGTACAAGTTCAAAACTTTACCTATTTGTCCATTTACAACATTGGTGCTTCGGATTTGACACTAAAGTTCGCTTTGGGGGATAGTTCTGACAATACAAATGTAGTTCCCGCAAATGGCGGGGTTTGGACTTCGCCAAACATTGTTGCTAAAATTGAAAGCATATACATAATCAATTCATCGGCTTCATCTTACAACATAATGACCGATGGGCAAATCGTTTCCTAATGTCAAAAAAAATAGTTCTGCCCTTTACTGAAAATGAATTATTCGTAACTGCGGATAAATCCAAGATTTTCATTGAGGGAACGCCAATAAACATTGATTCCTGCTATTGCAGAGTTGAGTTTTTGGTACGGCATACGGGAAGGGAAATGGATATTGCCCTTTTTACTTTTTTCGATAAATCAGCATACGAAAAAAGCCCAAACACGCCTTTGGTAACAAATCTGAACAAATTTATGGTTCGGGTTGAGTTGGATAATTGGCGACAATTATGCGTTCAAACTGCGTTGCATTTTATGAAGGAGAAATTGGTTCAAGATGGCTACAAAGTGGAATAAAAATGGGGCAAGTATCAAAAGCGGCTTATGGTTGGAATCCTGCACCAAAAAGAGATTTTAGTGGTTCGGCTTATGGCGTAATTTATTCTACCCAAACACAACCCGCTTTAGCACCAAACACGCCACAAATAATCACTTTGAACACGCTTAGTGATTCAAGTGGAATTTCGATTGATAACAATAGAATTGTAATTGCCGAACCCGCTATATATCGAATGTCGGTTTCGATTTTAATTCAAAATAACGACAATTCGGAACACGATTTTACATTTTGGCTGAAATTTTTGGGAAACGATTACCCAAATTCGGCATATTATGATACAATCCCATCGAGAAAAAGTAGTGGCTCTCCAAGTTTTCAAACACTATCTTTTGATTTTATTGGAACATCCCTTAACCCAAATGACTATGTTGAGTTATATTGGAAAGCAGAATCAATACTTGTATCTTTGGTTAACACGATTGGCGTTGGTGTGCCAAATGCACCTTCGGTAAGCGTAAATATAAATAGAGTTGCTTAATATGAGCAAAGTTTCAGCATACGGATATGGCTTCCTTCCCCCCGTTTCGGGTGGGGGTGGCACTACCACATTACAAATTGGCGATACGATTGTAAATAACGCAGTCGCAGGGGGAGTTTTATTTGTGGCATTTGCAGCAGGGCAAAATCGCCTTTCTATGAATCCAAATAACTTTTTTTGGGATGAAAATAATTTGCGGTTAGGAATCGGAACAAACACTCCCGCATTTAAAATTCACGCTTTTGGCGGGGCTTCAAGTGTTCAAATTGCTACTGATGCCAATACGGGAGTTGAAGAAAAAACTTATGTGTTTGGTACTGCGGGGGCAAAAAGATTTGACTTAAATGTTGTGGGCAACAATCTTGGTGGCAATCAAGGGGATGATTTTGCAATAAGAAGGTACAACGATGCGGGGGCTTTAATTGATAGCCCTTTTTCCATTGTTCGTTCTACGGGTGTAGTTACGATTAACGGAAAAACTATGGCTGACAAACTTGATGTTACAACGGCATCTACGGGTGTTAACATTTCGTTTGTCGTTCCCCAAATTTACGATAGCCCCGCCTCGCCAAGAACGGGTAACATAACCGAAGATTTAACGGGTGCAAACATTGGAATTGTGCAAAAAATCTACCACCAACAAGTAGGCGTTCCGACTTTTCCTGCGGGTTGGGTATTAGTTGGCACGGGTTCTTATGTAGGCGGTTCATTGAACATTATTTATGCCGAATGGGTTTCGGGAACGAGAGTTGAGTATTGGATTGTTCAATAAAAAAATATGTCAAATCGCTATTCTACCATATTGGCTTTAGGAAGTTCGATTGACCCCGATGCCCAAGCGTACATTACTGCTTTAATTTCATCGGGATATACTCCCACAAGTACGGAAGAAGGTTACATCAACAATTTATTTGTTAATGCAAAGGCAAATAATTGGCTTCCCGATTCTGCTATGTACCCGTTATTGGGAACGCTGAATACGGCTCAAAAATGGAACGCAATTAACCCAATAGATACAAACGGGGCATTTCGTCTTGGATTTAACGGAACAATAGCGTTTAAGGATTCGGGAATAGCGGGGGATGGTGCAACGGGTTTTGCTTCCACATTTTTCAATATGGCTACGGAAAATTTGGGTTCAACATTTACAATTTCGGTTTATGTAAGAACAAATTTAGCCCAACAATACTACGATTATGGAACAAGGGTTGGCGGTACTGCATTTAATAATACAATTATTGCACAATGGAACGACCTAAAAGCGTATGCAAGTGATGGAAGTGCCGCTTTACTCGTAAGTGCAAATCTGCCAAACTCATACGGATTTTATACCATTGTTCGTGAGGGGAATGGAAGTAGTGATGGGAAACTATACAAAAATGGCGTTTTAATTGCGACAAGTTCATTTCCGTTTAATAGGTTTGAAAGTGCAATTTCATATTTACTTGCCGCCAATGATGGTTCAAATGCGGTTTTCCATTCAAAAAGGGAATTGGCTTTCGCTTCGATAAGCAAAACGGCTTTGTCATCGTCAGAAGTTGCTGATATGTATGCCGATGTTCAGCAATTTCAAGTAGATTTTGGTAGGCAAGTACCCCCACCCACCCCATCCGATGCCGATGCGGATGCTTACATACAATCTTTAACAACACTTGGCTACACACCAAGCGTTTCAGAACAATCTGCAATAAACGATTTGTTTTTGAATTTAAAAGGTGCGGGTTCGGTAAACTCTACCGACAATATGTATGCCGACCTTTTAGTTGTTCGCCCTTATTTTGGCGGTTTGGCTACAACAAACGGACTTAATGCGATTCGACCAACAACAAGTTCGACTGATTTTTACGGCACTTTTAATGGCGGTTGGATTCATTCAAACGCAGGTTCAAAGCCAAATGGCGTTAATGCTTATATGGGGAACAATTTAGTTCCTTTGGTTAATATAAGTGCAGACACAAACGGGGGTGTTTTTTGTAATGTAAAAGAAAACTCGGATGTAGGTATGGATATTGGTTGCCAAACATTCACAAACTTTACGGGATTTCTGATTGCTTCAAATTTTGGCGGTCAAAGATATTCAAGAGCATTAACAAGCAATCAATATGGCGTTGCAGTTCCCGTTTTCCGTGATGCCGTAGGATTTTATGGCTCAATTCAAATAAATGGACAAGCGTATTTTCAGAGAGATACCACCTTAACAAATTATGCAGTTGGCAGTTCGGGCAGACCCGATAGAGAGGTTTTGTCGGGTGCAATAAATTCCAATGGAAGCCCTGCAAACTATTCCGATAGAAGAAGGGATTTTGAGGTTGTTATGAATGATGTTCGTGATACAAATAGACCTTTGATTTTGAAACAAATTGTTGACGCTTTTAATACCGCAGTTGGAAGATGATAGTTTATGTTTTAACCGAAGCAGAAAAAGACCTTTTGGTTGACAAATTTTTTACGCCAAACGACAAGTTTAATCCCGTTTTGGATGGCGACACGCCCCCCGATTGGGTTATTTCAGAGCAAGAAGTTGAGCAAAATCAATATCCCGAATTTGATTGGATAAAAAGTTTGCCAACAAAAACTTGGGTTGCACCAATCCCGCCAACACCTAATAATTAAACCAAACATTATGTTACGAAAAGGAAGCAGAGGAAATTCAGTTATTGCCCTTCAAAACTTTTTGGGAATTAACGCTGATGGCATATTTGGAAATGAAACCGAGTATGCGGTCAAAAATTTTCAAAAACAACACAATCTTCGCCCCGATGGTATTGTGGGCAGAGAAACCTATGAGCAAATGGGTATTTTAAGTTCTGATTTTAGCGAAAACAACGAGGTAAATGATGATGTAGTCATTGAAAAATACTATTTACCCGAAAACGAGTATTTTAAGAGTGTTCAGAAAAAAAATTGGATTTTTTTGCACTATACGGCATCTTCGGAAAATCCATATCGGGTAATTGATTCTTGGGCGAGGGATAATCGTGGAAGAATTGCTACGGAATTTGTCATTGGGGGGCAATCCTTAAACGGCAAAAACAACGAACACGATGGAAAAATACTACAAGCGTTTCCCGAAGGTGGATATGGTTGGCATCTTGGAATTGGCAATAATTCTTTGCACCGAAATAGCATTGGAATTGAGATTTGTTCAATGGGTTATTTAACAAAAGGCGGGTATTGGACAAGATTGACACGAAATGGAAAATCAAAAAGGATTTTCATAAAAAAGAATCCCGATAAATACTACGCTTTTAATGGGCAGGAAGCACACAAATCCCAAGTTTTAATTCTTGATGAACCATTTTTAGGTCATAAAGCGTGGCATCGGTTTAGCGACAAGCAATTAGCATCAATAAATGGTTTGCTTCAAATAATTGAAAAGCGTGATGGAATTGACATTACGAAAGGACTTGCCCCTTTGATAAGAAAAGAAGGTTGGAAAGCGTTTGCAAATAGAAACATACCTTATATTGAACAAAACTTTGGGGTGTGGTCGCATAGTAATGTTAGCAATCAAAAAGTTGATGTTTTTCCTCAACCCGAACTGATTGAAATTCTTTTGACATTATGAATTGGATTAAATTACTTTCAAACCGATTTTTTCATTATGGGATTTTAATAGCACTTTTATTTACTGCATACAACGGGTGCAATAAATGGAAAAATGAAGCGGAAATTCAAGAGAAAAACACCAATGAACTTTTGCGTGAAACCTCAATAAAAACGAAGCGTTTGGAACTTGACAATAAAAAATTAAGGGAGTTGTTTCCGAGTTTTTTAGATAGCATTAAAAAAGAATATAATATCAAGTCAAAAAACATTGAAAAAATACATTTTGTAAAGTGGAGAACAAAATGGGATACATTATTAGTGCCAATCCAAATAATTAAAAACGATACGATTCCTTGCTTTGGGGAAAGGTGGGAATTAGATACATTTTGCATAAAACAAAAGTATTTTCGCCCTGCGGGAGATAGCGTTGGAAAACTTGAAATTAAAAGGGATTTTGATGTAAACATTATTGCTTATAGAACCCGACCAAAACCTAAATTTTGGAGTTGGCTTGGGGGCAAGTGGGAACAAAATGTAATTGTTACTTCGCCTTGCTTTCCCGATAGTAGTATCTTTGAAAACATTTTATTTGAAAAAAAGTAATTAAATTAGCATTATGGAAGCAAATTTCTTTCACTCACTATTGGGAAACATAGAACCAATGACCTTTCTTTTATTCCTTGTTTGGGGGATGATTGGCATTTTTGTAAACATTCTAATTCACGCTTCGGGAAGGGATGTGAGAACCGATTATTCGCCTTTACAATTCTCTTGGAGTTACTTAATCAAGGATAATTGGAGAAGGGCTTTGCTCGGCATATTGCTTTTAATTGTTGCAATTCGTTTTTCCAATGAAATTTTAGGAGTTGAAACTACGGCTTTTGCTTCATTTTGGATTGGTTTAACATCGCACAAACTAATCAACATTTTTCGGAGATTAAGTAAGCAGAAAAGCATTTAATATGCCACCAACACAAGCACAATTACTCGCACAAATACTCGCAAAACTTGAAGGTCTTGAAAAGGCAATTAAGGGGGATGAATTAGGCAATGAAGGACTTGCAAAAAGGGTTACGAGATTGGAAACAAAACTTGACGACCAACAAAAGTTTTTAGAGAAAATTAAAACCACGATGTCAGTATCTTGGAAATTTGCGGGGCTTGTTGGCGGTGCGGTTGGCTCTTTAATTTCGATAATAGGATTTCTTTGGGGAAAAAATTAAAGCAATGGCAAAAGGAGTAGCGGATAAAATTTATAGGGAACTGAAAAGTAAGCCCATTGAAATTCTTGCGGTAGTTTTGGGGTTGGCATCTACGGCTCTAATAACCTACAACACGATTGTTACGATGCAGGAACGCAAAAAGAGGGCTGAATTAGAGGATATTCATAAAGAAATGACAATTCTGCAATACCAAAAATTAAAAAGAGAGGTTGATGGGAATCAATAATCCCTTAACCCAAGTTGAAATTGGGCAAGTCGGGTATCATCTTCCATACTATTAAGCCCAAGCGAAATACTTTCGCCATAACAATTACAAGTAGCATCCCCGTTGGAGTTTATTCCAAACGAGATAAAACCCGCAGAAATGGGATTAAAATGCTTAAATGATGAATGTACTAATGAGGGGGTAAAAACAATGATTTCATCGTTTTGGGTGCGAACATATTTTGCTCTCATTTATCCTATGTTTAAATCGTTTTCGATTATGTCTAAAGCACCATCTTTGCCTACAATTTTTGCAATGTAGGAACGGGTAATTGGGTTTACTGAATCGGCAAGTGCTTTGGGAGTTGCGTAGTTTCCAAGTCGGGCTTTTTTGCCCGTATCTCCATACGCACCTGCGTTGTAAACTGCAATTACCCTATCAAGGCGTAATTTATTGCCTTCTTTCGCCCAATCGTTGTCAATAAGTTGCCCTAACACGATGCTTCCAATGAGAATGTTTAATTCGGGCTTTAATTGGTCTGCATTTGTAATTGTGCGGGTTTTTCCATTGGCATCAAATTTAATCCCAAAATCAGCCAATTTTGTGCGTTCTGCGGGGGTCATTCTATTTTTTGCAAGTTCCCGTTCAAGTTGGGCTTTTGCGTACTGCCTATTCCATTGCATTAACCCTTGAGTAATATGCCCTGCACTACCCGCATCGGCTTTCCCGCCACTTTCAACGGCTATAAATGCCGTAATTACCTTTGGCGGTATTTTTGAATTAAGCGAAGCGAATTTAATGTACGAGCCATAATTTTTCCAAATGCGTTCAAGCATTGATTTAATCTGACTCCTACTGCCCCAATTTGAAGGCGAAACCAATCCCGTAGCGGGAACATCAACATAGAGATTTGCCATTATTGAGTGCGGATTTTAATTCTTCGATTATTTTTTTGCGGGTCGGGGGAAACAAAGTTTTTAGCCCAATACCAATATGCGGTTGCCATAGCACCTACCGAAGCAAGTGTTATCGTAACCCAAAGAATAACCATTTGCCGTTTTTCCATAAAATCGTTTCAAACGAAATTACGGATTTTTTTGGCTTGGTCGGTATATTGATTCCTCACGCTTTTGCAAAAATTCATCGCAATAGTCGTTCATTATGAACTCAATAAAACTCGTTGAAGATTGCCTTCTAATTTTAGCAACCTTTTGGATTTTCTCATATATTTCTTTGTCAAAACGAAATGTGGTCGTTTTCTTTTCTACTTGCTCTGCCATAATCAAATTGCCAAGTTGTTTTTATCTACAAAATTTACATAATGGGTATGCCCTTTAAATATTATCAGATACCCCATTCTATACCTTACCTTATAGCCATAAGGATTTTCATTTAGCCATTCCTCTATTTGATTTTTTGACTTAAATCCAACATCGAAATTAGGCAGGGGTAATTTTAACTGCCCCGTAAAGTTTAAAAAATACTTGTTGCCTTTTTGCTTGTACCCACAATCAAAAATGCTTCCAAAACCTATTGGGTCGTTAAACGCATCAGTCATAGGATTCCTTTTTAATTTCAATGAAAATTCGGTATGCCCGTTCAATTATTTTAGCCGAAAAACTTGGCTCAAACCCTTTTGAAAAAAGTTTGTTTAACCATTTGTTTTCCACTCTTGAATCGGGAAAGCCCCTTCCAATCATTAAATCAGTTTCATACACCCTTTCGTAGAAGGAATCCGAAAACGCTTCAACCACCATTTCACAATACGGGGTAAAGGCATCTTCGGGTTCGGTTGTCAAGTATCTATCTAACGATTTTTGAAAGGCGGTCAGCATATCTTTGGTTTATATTGCAAATGTAAATACAATGCAAATAATTTGCAACTTATTTTTTCCTCCAAATTTCATTTGTAAGGAAATGAGTAACAACATAATGAATACCTGCGTGTAGTGGCGTATTTATTGGCTTTTTAATCAGCGAATAAAGTCGGGAACAATCAAGTATTTTGCGTTCAACTCCGTTGCTAACCTCTCCGTTGAAAATGATTTCTCCATCAAACTCTAAAGCATCTGCAATCATATCTGCTAAAAAAGAAATAGTAACTTCTTCTCCCGTACCAATGTTCAAGGGCTTCAATGCCGTTACCCAATCTAAAAGTTCTGATTTTGCAAGTTCTATTAGAATGTTTGCAAGATTAACCGAAAAAATAAACTCCCGTTTTGGCGTTCCCGTACCCCACAACTCAACCGATTTTGTGCCTTGCATTTTGGCTATGCTGATTTTTCGGATAATTGAAGGAATAGCGTGGGAATGTTCCGAGTGAAAAGCATCTTTAAATCCGTAAATGTTGCAGGGAATTACGGGCAAAAAAATTCTTTCCTCTTGTCTTGAAATTGACATACACGCTTGAACACCCGTAAGTTTTGCAAGTGCATAAGGTCTATTGCTTTCGTGGATGTTTGTGTTGAAAAGCAGATTTTCATTCATTGGTTGGGTGGCATCTTGCGGATAAATACAAGACGAGCCAATAAAGGAAAACTTTTTCACGGATTTGGTTTGCTGACACGCCCTTATGATGTTGTTTTGCATAACCAAATTGTTCATTAGAAACTCATATTGATAAATCGAATTTGCACCAATACCGCCAACCATAGCAGCACAATGAAAAACAATTTCGGGTTTCATTTTTTGTATGAATCTAAAAGTTTGCCTTTCATCCAAAAGGTCAAAGGTTTTTGAATTTGCTGAAATCACTCGCTTGAAGCCCCTGCCCTTTAATTGCGATACCAATTCATCACCGAGAAGCCCCGTGCCACCCGTAACTAAAATGCTTGTAGATTCGTTCATTTTTTTGGATTGTTTACAATAATAGGCGTTGAAAAAATGTAGTGGTCAGTACCAAATGTTTTTTTCAATTTGTCGAAAAATCCCAATTCCCAACTTCCATCTTCCCGCTTTTTCCTTTCATTGTCAATTCGGATAAGCGTTAATTCGGGATAGTATTTTTTGAACCGATTTACCCTTGTAATTGACTTGGCATCCCAATCGCCTTTTATCTCAACATATTGGGTTTTAATTTCCTCGCCAACCTTAATTTTTATAGTGAAATCAAGTTTTGTGTTTGTAGTTCCCCTTTTTATCCCTTCAAAATAAAAAACGGGGCTTTCGTATTCCCAATCCTCAATTTTGCCATTTTCTTTTGCCAACTGCAAATATCTTGCATACCACAATTCATAAAATGATTTGAAATAGCAAGTTTTATCTCCAACAACAACCCAACCTCTAAAATTACTTTGCCTTCCCATTTTTGATTAAATCAATGAAATCTTGAGAGAAAAAATGAAATCCATAAAACAACACAACCCCATCGAAATCAACATAAAATGTTGTTTCAAAAAAGCCCTCATAAATGACTTCAATTTCGTACCATAACTGCGACTTATGAATTGAAAAATCAATAGCAGGGTTATTCAACCTTCTGCGTAACGAAAGTTCAGCATAAAACTCACTTATGTATTTGTGAGAGTAATTCTTCATCTTCTTTTTTGGTTTCTGCCCAATCTGAATTTTCGTGTCTGCAAACAATACTTGTATCAACAACGGGGTCTATTCCCCGAAAATAAAGGTCTTGGTAAAAAAAGGTGTCGGAATGGTGTTCCATATCCTTTTCAAAGCGAAAAGAAACAAAATTGAAAACACGCATATCAATCAAAGCACAACCGATGCCTTGACCGAAATTGTATTTTGGCTTTCCATCCATAAAAAGCAAACTTTCAGCGTACTCTCTATTCCGATGTCGAATATGCCCCGTAATATCTTCCTCAATAGTGATTAGAAGCGGTTTTCTTTTCACTCCATCCATATAAGGATAAACACCACACGCAATCGGGCTTTTGTGAGCAAGTAAAAGTTCTATAATGTTTTTAGGCGGGAAAACATCGCACTCAATACTCATAAAGTATTCAGCCCCAAACGATTTTGCTTCGGAAACCAAAATTTTTTGAGAAAGTGTAATATACATTACCGAAGTAAGATTTTTAGGGGAAAAATACCTAATGCTACTTATTTCGGGGTATTGTCTTTTCAATCTTGAAAAAAGGTCTTTTTTGGGAGAATTGTCCACCAAAATAATGACAAAATTAGGATAGGTAAGTTGAAAAATGTGTTTCA